>ERZ1673736.2624-NODE-2624-length-18906-cov-5.243117_pt1 | contig 18906 bp, 11 predicted proteins | sample MGYA00580212_ERZ1673736 | MGnify/ENA primary metagenome ERZ1673736 (study PRJEB41218, sample SAMN15661752) | gut metagenome | host: Homo sapiens | place: Canada: London | collected 2015-08-20/2019-03-30 | study: EMG produced TPA metagenomics assembly of...
GTGACAAAGGAATACCGCCAGGAATTCTCTGCTTCATTTACTTCACTTATTTACTTTTCAAACTTCTCCATAAATCTCTGGATAATGATTGCACATTCTGCACGGCTTGTGCCGCCCTGCGGGTCGAGACGGTAGGAACCGTCTGCATTTTCTTTTCCTTCAATGATTCCGTTACCTACCGCCCATTTCATGGCTTTTTCCGCAAATTCCGTTACCTTATCGGCGTCCGTAAATTTGCTGATATCGGTCGGTTCTTCGGATTCATACTTCATGTAATCTGCATAGCGGTACATCATGGTTACCATCTGCTCACGGGTAATCGGATCGTTCGTTCCAAAGTAACCGGAGTCTGTATAACCGGTAACTACGCCTATCTGTGATGCCCAAATGACCGCTTCTGAATAGAACTGTCCCGCCGGTACATCCGGGAATTTCGCCGTATATGTCACATCCGGCTCGCCGTTCATCCGGTAAAGAATGGTTGCAAACTGTGCACGAGGAAGGACAACATATGGTCCAAAATGCGTAGGATCCATACCCGTCATAATCTCTTCGTAGTAATTGTAAGCCACTTCGTTATAGAACCAGTCGCTTTCTTTCACATCTTCGTATGGAAGCTCTTTTCTTTGCAGAGCCTTTGCTGCTTTGTCAAGTGCTACAGCCGCATCATCAATTTCTTTCTGCGTTGCATCCGCATCCGCCAATACTTCTTTCGCCTGATTCAAAGCTTCTTCGTAAGCTATCCAGCTTTCTTCCGTATACTTAGCTTTCTCGGTATCCGGTACCGCTGCCTTAACCACTGCTTCCAAAGCTGTCTTGTCTGTTTCATTCGGTTTCGCTGCTTCCTTCACTGTAACCTTGAAGGTCGCTGTCTGTCCGCCATATGCTACCGTTACTATCTGTTCGCCAACCTTGGTATTGTCATAGCCGCTTACTTCGCAATCCTTTACTGCAATATCTTTTTTGTCACCGTTACTGTATGTTGCGGTTATCTTTATTCCGGTAAGATCAAGCTCTTCCCCTGCTGTATACTCCGTCTTTTCCGGTGCCGTAACGGCAATGGATGATACTGTAACCGGATCCACAGGTTTTTGGGAATCTTTCACATCATAACTAAAGGACTTTGTCATGATTTTAATTCCTTCTTTATAGGATACCGTGGCTTCCCTTGATCCTGCTGTTGTTGTATAGAATCCGCGCACCGCATATTCATCGGCAGATAACTCCCGCGTTGTTCCGTCGGAATAAACCGCCTTTACTGCCATTCCTTCTGCGTCAAATTCCTCACCTATCTGATATTCTGTCTTACCCGGCGCTGTTACATCTAAATCTGTCAATTCTACGATTTTCTCTTTCGGCTGCGCAATGGAGATATAAGTAAGCTGTATAGTAAGGTTCCGGTTCTCTTCCGGCTTCACGCGAAGATCAATCGTAATATATCCATCTACAGCCTCCACTTCTCCCGTCACTGTTACCGGCGTTCCTCCTGCCACTTCCAGTCCGTCTGCCGAAAGCTGTTCTCTGCCGTCCGTATCATAGTTTGCATAGACAACAGGATTGAATGCATTAGACCACGTATTATTCAGACCAATCTCAACAGGATATTTTACGCCGTCTTCTGCTTCCGGCATCTGGAATTTATAAGAGATATACATCTCTTCTTCATTCAGAGAGCCGCCTAAGATAGCGCTGTCCTGCCCTTCTGCAAATACAAGGCTTTCTGTTACCGGGCATCCATCCTGCGCATCCGCTTTGGAATTTATCCACTTTGTAGCCACGGCATTCCCCTGCTCATATCCATCTCTGTCGCCATTTTTGTCATATAATCCCCAGCTATACTCTGTATCAATGCCTTTTGCAAATACCTGATCTGTCAAGCTTCCCTGTAAGGTTCCCTTTACCACGCCCTCAGAGGCCGTTGCCGGGTTCCTGTCGCCACAATCCACGAAATACAGTAGATTGCTGTCTGCTGACGCAGTTGTTTTCAAATTGTTAAAAGCATTCCCCAATGTTCTCTCGCAGCTGTCTACCTCTGCCTGTTCAGAAGCCGGAACATTTTCCCTGTCCAGATATACTTTTGCTGCGCTCTTTGCTGTTTGAAGAGCCTTCCATGAATTTTCTTCATACATACTTTCTTCATTTGAAAGCGAATCCACAACCTTATACAACTGTTCCAATTTACTTAAATCAGCGGAAGTGCTTTCAACCTTCGTAATTTTAATATAGCTTATATAGAAAGTTCCGCCGTTTACATCTCTCTCATAGCTTAAAGCAAGCTCATTTCCATCGGCTTCACCAACTTCAGCCTGAACCGTCCTGGAAATAAATTTATCCGTATATCCGGTTGCCTCTCCCATATTGAAAGTCTCAATCTCATTTCCGTTGGCTTTTACCGTTACATCTCCGCCCCAGCAGCTTCCCCATTTGTTACAATATCCGGTCTCTATCTGGTAATCACCCGGTTCCAACTCAAACGCATAACGGATATATTTATGGCTTCCTTCAAAATTATTATCCTTCGTCTGGTATGCCGTCGAACGGAAGGTTTTACTCTTGTCACTCTCATCCTGATTATTCCAGTCTGTCGTAGTCTGCCATTTTGTCCAAAGTCCCGCACTTCCATCTGACGAATCTATCGGATAATCTTCCTCTGTTGTCACAACACCCCATTTATATCCGGTCTGTCCGTCCATTCCATAATACCGGTCTGTTGTACTGTTTCTCGTTCCAAAAAGCTCTCCATCCGGAAGTGTTGTTTCATTGTTATCACCACAATCCACAAAGTACAGCACAGAACTGTCAACCTTGGAAGTATCCCTTGCAGGGATTGTCTGTATACTGAAATCATCTACATATACGGTTCCCTTTGTCAGCGAACCGGTATCAATCTCTATTTCAACATCCATACCCTCCGCAATCCAGAAATCAATAATCGTCTGCAGATACGCGTCCCCAAGATTGATTTCTCTCTCAGAAATACTTACCACATCTTTTCCTGATTTCACGGTAGCTCTTACTTTTACCTTGCCCGCCGCATCATCACTTCCTTTAGAATATACGCCGAGATAATAATTTCCGGTCGGGATTCCACTAATGTTCTGGCGAAGCGTACTGCCTTTTGTCATATCAGCGTGATAGCCATCATAACTGTCTGCGACCACCTTATTAACATCTGCTTTCTCAGCTTCCCAGCCTGCAGTATCGCCTGTTCCGAATCCCGGATTCACAATATAATCATCTACCGACTCTGTATTAACACCTTCAAAATAAACCTCAACCGATACGTCTGCCTTCACATTCTTAACTGCAAGTGCATAAGTTCCATCTCCACGCTTCACAGCCGCATCTGTACTATCCTTTCCATTTACAAGGATACGGTCAATGCCGGTCTTTGGAACTATGGTTACATCAAATGTTCCGCCCTCTTCCACCGTATTCTGTGCAGAAACTGCATATCCGCCTGCCGTTGTGCGAATCGCAATTGCATACTCTGTCTTCGGCTCTACAGCCTTTTCCAGCGACTCCGGTGTAATCACAAATCTGTCAAGATTCGGCGTTGTATTCGCCAGCACCTTCGTACCGGCCACACTCTGGGAACCGCCATAGAGGATTGTGATACCATCATCATTGTAGAATCGAAGGGTATTTTCACCCTTTGACAAATGTATCCTTATTGTTTTTTCCTTAAAGGTATCTCTGGAATATGTATTGATGAAATAATAACGCTCGTCGCTCGTTTCTTTCCCATCTTTATTCATCACAGATACTGACATATACTTATCAATAATCTTCGTATTATAGCTATGAGAACCGCAAAGTTCGTCATTGGACTGGAATACCTGCATCTGATAGTAACCGTCTGCAGGCGCCGTATAAGTAAATTCAAGATATTTACCCACTGTTGTCTTCGCATCCTGCGCCCCGGCCAGCTCGGCAACATACTGATTTCCCGAAGCTCCATTGCTTGTCTTTACTTCAATATCCGCTCCGTTTGGAATGCAGTTCTCCGCCTCAACCGTCCAGATAAGGTCTTCTGTATCTTCCTCACTTAATTGCTTCACATCCAGATAATCCAGCGCAATATCTGCTGTGGCATCCAGATCCACAATATTAATTCCTTTCTGGAGATAAACGGTGGCAACGGCAGTCTGCCATTTTCCGTCTGTCTGGCCTACAGATACCGTTTTCGCAAGATTTTTAAGTGATGCGTCCGTATTTCCCACGTAAATGTCAGCTTCCCCGGATTTCTCAGACTGATAACGAAGCTCCATATTATACAATCCACTTTCCTCAACTACAACTGTCCAGCGGATTCCACCTCCATCCTCCACGGATACGTCAGAAAGTCCTGTCACATAACCGCTTCCGGAATAATCCTCCAGATTCGTCTGCTTTTTCACACTTGACGTACGATTCACTTTATAAGTATTGTTGCTGACTAACGTATTAAAATCTGCATCTTCTGCCTCATATCTATCCCGCAGCCCGGTACCGCCTTCGCCATATGCACTGTCATAAGAGACAACCAGCACATCCTGTAATACCTCGCCGTTTTCTGTCGTATCGGCAGATGTTACCGTAATCGTATGGCTGCCTGCTGCCAGATCCACATACTCTGCATGGTTTCCGGTATTATTCGTCAGCAATGTATTCTTCATTGTCATTTCTACCGGAGTTCCGCCATCTACACTCATCGTCTGAACCTGGTTGATTCCAATGCTGTTTTCCGCGTCATTTCTCTGGGTTCCTGTTCCGTTTCCATATACATAAGTCAATTTATACCGGCCGTCTACCGGCACCTGCACCGTATAGGTTAAAGTGCCGCCCTGTTTCATCAGAACTCCGCCATCATTGGAAAGATATTTTGTAGGTCCGTAATATTTTCCTGCATCCGACCATAATCCGGTAACACTCGCATTGCCTGACGTTTGCGCATTTTCAGCTTCATAATAATTCATATATGCGCAAGTAAGATAATCTCTTTCCTCAGCCTCATCTGCCTCCGTAACGGTCAGGCAATATGCGGTAGAGAACTTCATATTCTGCATACTGACAGACACATTTCCATCTTTATCAACCTTAAAATTACCGTCAATAATTGTCGGCGGGTCATACTCAGCACCTTCCATGCCTACAAAGTTTGCCGCTTCCACCTTTATATGGACATATTCTGCGTTCTTGAACAAATCTGTTTTATTAAGATTCTTCAACTGAATACTGGAGGAACCATCCTGACCGCCGAAAAGTACCTTCGCACTTCCCTTTTCATCGTCGATTGCTGCCAGGCCATACAGTTCGTCATAATACGCACTGGAACTTACCGCCAGACGCTCTCCTGACATATCGCCATACCACTTAAATGTCCACCATGCTCCATTTCCTTCATTCGCCTCTGCCGCCAGGTCATTCAAATCATTCGCCTGGTGCCAGAACGGAAGACATCCATACAACCCGTTATCCTCCAGCCTTGCTACCCAGTTCACAAGGCGTCCCGGGATACCGCAGTCATATCCGGTCGCATACTCATTAATGACAATCTGTGGTACTTCCGGTACTTTTGTCACCTTACCAGCTTTATGGCTGTCAATTGCTTCCTGCCAATATTTATTCCATTTGGATACAAAATCAGCTTTATGGTCCGCCATCTTAACCAATGCATCCTCATCCAGCTCATGTCAAGTAATAATATCCGGCATACAGCCATTTTCTATACAATAGGGAAGAAATTTGTCCAGATCATAGGCGATTTCGTTTCCATCGCTATCCTTCGCACGCGCCGCTGCTTCTGCTGCGTTGATTCTCTCCACAATCGCCGCCTGTTCTTCTGTTGTTGCCGTCTCAGGAATATTCTCTACCTCATAGTCATCTTCGTGAACAAAACCAAACGCTCTGTTATAATACCAATCATTCGTGCCTGCAATTGTTGCATCTTTATCAGCACTCTTAATCGCCTCATAATAAGCTTCCCATGCCACTCCAAAATCTCTGGCTCCCCAATTCGGAGTCCCCTCATTGACCGGGACATAAATAATTGCTTTGTCAATATCTACCCTGGCGCCAATCGCATCTTTGGGCGCATCCGGAGTACCATGATCCTTTTTCCATGCCTGCTTCCATTCAGAAACTGCAGGCGCAATAATTTCCTTCAGATCCTTTGCATAAATCTTATAATCTGTCATAACACCAAATACACCATAGTAATTGCTGTTATACATCATTACCTGTTCGCCGCCGGACTCCAGAAAAGTCTTCGCCACATCCAACGCATCTCCATATGGATGCTCTGTTCCCAACGCTCCTTTTGTCGCCAGCACTTTTGCATTCAAAGGTACAATGGTATTGGTCGTCGGAACATCTTCATTACTCACTCCATACAAAAATCCTGCAGCTCCGTGCGTAACTTCTCCCTGCCGCTTTGATAGGTCCACAGATAACGCCTCCACGGAATTAACTGTAGAACTATTTGCTGCCTGTACGATAAGCAATGGGGAAAATGGCAATACGCCAACCGCCAGCAATACCGCCATACACCCACACAACGCTTTTTTCCACAACTTTTTGTGCATAATTATCCTCCTTCTACATAACTATTTGCTTGTATTATACTTCTGTTTTCAACAGAAAAAGGGGGACTTTTCTTTAAAAGGTGTAATTTTACTGCCCGTTCTTATCGCCGATAAAAAACAAAGGGGACAAGTTCGCCTCGAACTCCCTACATCATAAAAAAATTCCCGGCAATCTTCCAATGTCTTATAATCGTGACAAAGGAATACCGCCAGGAATTCTCTGCTTCATTTACTTCACTTATTTACTCTTATTCACCTAACACACCATCTATCGTTGTCTGTGCTTCTTTCGCCGCATCCTCCGGTGTTGCGTCTCCCGTTATTGACTTGTTGAATGCCAGTGAGATTGCATCGGAAATATCCGGCCAACTCTCATGAGGTCCTCTTGCCTTGGCATAAGCGAGCTGCTCCGTGAATACCTTATACGCCTCATTATCCTCACCTGTAAACTGTGTTGCAGCAATATCTTCCTGTGCTGCAATATACCCGAATGCAGACATCAGATATTTCACGCTCTCTTCAGAAGTCGCATATTCAAGGAATGCAACTGCTCCATCTTCATTTCCGCCGGAAATAACCGCATAATTCTCACCACCGATGTCAGAAGAATATTCCTGATCCTTCGGAATCAACGTCACCTTCCAGTTCAGATCCGGCGCTTCTTCTTCCATGGTAGGAATCTGCCATGGCCCGTTAATCATCATTGCCACATTACCGGAAATAAACTGGTTCATAACATCGCTCTGCGTCCAGTTGATGCATTCTTTGGACATTGCTCCGGATTCTGTCAGATCCTTGAATAAAGTAAGCGCTCTTATTCCGCCTTCGCTGTTAATCGTCTCATAGGATTCTCCTGTAGACCATACAAATGGCATAAATCCAAAGGTTCCCTCTTCATTCTGTACACTGCAGATTGCAAATCCGGTCACATCGCCTTGAGAAAGAGCCGCCGCGGCAGATTTCAGATCATCCCACGTCTCCGGCACTTCCACACCTGCCTCATTCAGCATCTCTTCATTGTAGTAAAGTCCCAGGCAGTTACATCCGAACGGAACGCCATACAGCGTATCATCCAGTGTACAGGAAGATACCGGAGCTTCGTAATAACCACTGACATCAAATTTATCTGTCAGATCTGCAAAAATTCCCATCGCCGCATAAGAAGCATGATCCGGTGAATCAATAATTACCATATCCGGAAGTTCATCTGCTGAAGCACCGATAGACAATTGCTTCTTAAAGTCTGCAAATGGTACATACTTTGACTCCACCTCATATTCATCCTGGGATTTATTGTATTCATCAATGATCTTGTTCAATGCAACCTGATGTCCCTCCGTCTCCCAGTAATACCATATCTCCACTTCTTCTGTTTTTTCCTCTTCTGTTGTTTCCTGTTCCGCATTATCTGAGGTTTCAAAATTACCGCATCCCGCTAAAAAACCGGCTGCCATTGCCACACATAACAGAGCACACACTACCGTTTTTTTCATAAAACCTTTCATCCTTTCTCTGTGTTTTCTGTTCTTTTGATCTACTTTCTAATATTATTTATTCGCTTTTCTAAATTCCGCCGGGGATAAACCGACCGTTTCTTTAAAAACTCTCCCAAAATATTTGGAATCAGAATACCCCACCTGTTCCGCAATTTCATATTGTTTCATATTGCTTCCAATCAGAAGCTCTTTTGCTTTGGCAATCCTTAAGTCCCGGATAAAAATGCTGAAATTTACCCCTGTCTCCCTGCGGAACTGGGTTCCCAGGTATTCTGCGGTCAGATTCAATTTCTTAGCAATTTCCTCCAATGTGATACCGGTATGATAGAATTCCAGCGCCACATTCTTCGCCCGCATAACAGACAGGCTTAACTCCTGTTCACCATTTTCTTTCTGCATCATCTTCAGAAGTTTCCTGCTGACCCCTTCCAGCTCTTCTATACTCCGGGCATCCATAATTTCCTCCAGGAGCTTCTGCTGATTAATCTCTTTCAGAACATCTCCCCGTATTTCTTTGACTACACTGATGACATTCCACAGAAAACGCACGAAGCATTCCTTTACCTCCTTCGGCGCATATACCTTTCCACTCCTGAAATACTCAAAAAACTGCTCCAGCCCCTTCTCCATCCTGTCATAATCGGATGCGCAGACTGCCGCCTTCATAGCTCCCTCCAGTTCTACCGGGTAGACGCAGAAAACAGTCTGAATCTTAAGTACTTTCGGCCAGGATATCAGAACTCTGTCACCCAGCACAATATTCCAATCCATGTACTGCAATAATGTATGGTATGCTTCACGGAGCGCTCCGGCATTCTCTGCCCGTATCAGCCCGTAACTCAAAATATACCGGCTTTTCTCCCTTTCATCCAGAAGTATCCGGTTCTGAAACCGTCGTTCAAGCCCTGCCTCGTCTTCATATTGATATAAGATAACTACCAGACTCTTTTCCTTCTCCACCTCCAGTATTTCATACTCCAGCTCCATTCTTTCCGAAAGCAGGAACCGGAGTTCCTTTCTTGCCCCTTTTACCCTTTCTTCATAATTCTTTCCCAGATAGCAGTTCAGAACAAGAAGCGGCTTTTCTTTCGTAATTCCGAATTTGTTGGACAGATAGCGCTCTTTTTCTGCGTCATATTCCATCGTTCCATAAAGAAAAGCAGACAGCAGATACGCAAGGCTCCCGATTTCTCCAGGAGCTTCTTTCTGCCGTTCTTCTATTTCTTCTTCCATGCGCTTCATGATTTTCATAAATTCGCCCACAACGATCGGCTTAATCAGATAGTCCATCACCCCAAGCCGCATTGCCTGCTGTGCATATTTAAATTCTGTATAAGCGCTCAGAATCACCGTCTTCGCCTGAATTCCCTCTTCTTCCATCTTCTCCAGCATTTCCAGCCCATCCATCACCGGCATACGGATATCCGTAAACACCAGATCCGGCTTAATCCTGCGGATGCATTCCAATCCTTCCTTCCCATTGTCCGCCATTGCCGCCACTTCACAGTCTGGATACAGTTTCTTTATCAGATTACTGAGTCCTTCTTTAATCCGCATCTCATCTTCCACAATCACTATCTTCATTCTTCTTCTCCTTCATCTACCGGAAACAAAAGAGTTACAACCGTCCCTTTGTCTACTTCACTCTCTATTCGTATTTTCGCTTTTTCTCCGTAATACATCCGCATCCGCATAATTGCATTCTCCATTCCGATATGGTTCTTCTCCGATGTCTTCGGCAGATTCCCCTCCCGAATTTTTTCCAGTACATCTTCCGGAATCCCCTTTCCATTATCTTCAATCCGCACGCACAGTTCTTTCTCTTCCTTCCGGATAGACACCAGAAGCCGATGGGCACGGCCTACATTTTCAAATCCATGTAAAATCGCATTTTCTACAAAAGGCTGCAGCAATAATTTATGAATCTTCACCATCCGGCAATCCGGTTCCACATGCACTTCACAGGTAAATGTATTCTTCAGCCTGGTCTGCTGCAGAAAAATATACTGTTTCAGCCATTCCGCTTCTTCCTGAACCGTCACAATCCCATTACTGTTATTAATACCATAGCGCAGAATATACGCCAGCGAGCCAATGGCGTTACTGACATCATAAGCTTCCCGGTCAATTGCCATCCAGTTAATCGTATCCAGTGTATTATACAGAAAATGCGGATTAATCTGCGCTTCCAGTGCCTTAATCTCAGCGTTCCGCATCTGCTCCTGCGCTTCTTTTTCCTTCTTCACAGACTTCTGCAGCTCACCCATCATCTGATTAAAAGAATCCCCAATGATTCGGATCTCTGTCGGCATTTTCTCAATCTGGTTCACCCGCACATCCAAAGAACCTTTGCCCGCTTCCTCCATCACACCTGCCACTTTCCTGATGGAACCGGTCAGATGTCTCGTCATAACAATAATGACGGCAACCAGCAAAAGTACGGACAGAAAACTCACGCCAAATAACAGATTCTGCTGCGATTTCAGCATTTCCACAGATTTTGCCTGGTTGGTAGCATGGACAATCTCCCACTCCATACCTTCATCATACTGGGTATAAATGGACACACTGTCTCCGGCAAGCATGCCTGTCCTGCTTACAAAATCCCGATAAGCTTCCCTCCTTTTCTCCACCGGAAGCTCCATATCTACAACCTTCTCCGCCAGCTCTTCATCCCTCACATAAGAGACAATCCGCCCTTTCTTATCTACAATAAAATTAAAACTGTTATATCCATTCTGGCCGTCTTCCTGCAGAGACAGGCAAATTTCCCGAAGCAGATTTTCATCAATGCTGATAACAATAATCCCTACCTGCTTCGTCGTGTCCCTGTAATCAATAATCCGATGCCCCACGTGGAACAAATAATGCACCTCCCCCGCAAACAACGAAGCCTCCTGTGTAGACAGCAGATGGGTCCTGTTATCGCCGGAAATCAGCTCATACAACTCATCCTGCGTATATTCACAGTTATTCTGCCAGGAATTTTCACTGGTAGAAGCAGTCAGATTATCATAAAAAGCGATGGTTCCATTGTCCGTAATCAACGTCATAGACTGAATATAATCCTTCGTATAAAACAATCCCCGTAAATATCTCCGGATAGCATTCCTATTTACCGCCACATTCTGTCCTGCATTAATCTCATCCACCATGCGGACAATCTCATCATTCGTATAAATCTGGAACAACACATCCTCATAAGAATCCAGCCATACATTTAAATTCACCTGCGTCTGCTGCAGATTCGCCTGCGTCATCTCATCCACACTGCTTTCCACTACTTTCGTACTATTATAATATGAAAAAAGTATCATGAAAAGCACCGGCAGGACGCTCGTCAATAAAAACGCAAGAATCAGCCTGTTCCGAAAACTCTTCTTTTGTATGGAAATTTTCATCTTTTCGCACCTTTCTCTCACCTTATGCTTACAATTATAGTAATAATTAAAAAAATTGTAAATATAGAAAAAATCTGCCGATGCATACACACCGACAGATAAAATAATTTCTTTGATTTTCTTATTCTTCCACTTCTACGATTAGATAAAACCCTTTTTCCGTCTCCTGGATTTCTCTTATAATCCCTTTCCGCGCCTTAATCCTCTCCACTGTTCGGTAAATCCCTGACATGGCAACCGAAGGCTCCACCAGATAAGTGTACCGTCCCGTGCTGGGGCTTCTTTCGCTGATTTCGACTTCCTGCCCTTCCGTAACCAGCCCCTGTCGCTCCATCTTGAACCGTTCCAGTCTCATACTATCATCTCCATCCTACCGTCCGCCAGCAGGCGGACCTTCTCATATACCTGCATATATTATAACGAAGGTATTTTCCACAGACAAGTACATTTTTAATAATGATATTTCTTCCGCTTTATCTGCAAAAAGAACGCCGTCACAATAACAGCCATCACTTCTGCCGCAACAACAGAGATCCATATGCCGTCCACACCCCATAATAACGGAAAAATCAACACCGCTGCAATCTGAAACAACAGCGTCCGTAAAAAGGATATGGCGGCAGATGTCACACCATCGTTTAACGCTGTAAAGAACGAAGAACCAAAAATCGCAAACCCTGAAAACAGGAAGGAAAAAGAGAAGATTGAAAAAGCATGAACCGTCAGCTCCAACAATTCCTCATCATAACCTACAAACAGGAAAGATAATGGTCTCGCCAGCGCCAGAGCGGCAGCAAACATAATAACTGCAAATACTCCGACTAAAACAAAGCTCTTTTTTAACAGCCCCTTCAATTCTCTGTGATTACCCGCGCCATATTGGTAGGAAACAATCGGCGCAGTTCCGACAGAGTACCCGATAAATACTGCCTGAAACACCAAACTGACATACATCAGAATCCCATAAGCGGCAACCCCATCCTCTCCGGCGTATTTCAGCAATTGCACATTATATAGCATACTTACAACCGACATGGAAATATTACTCATAAGTTCCGAAGAACCATTGACACAGGTTTTTATCAGGGATTTCTTATCAAATTCTGTTCTCCCAAGCCGTAAAAGACTATTGTTCGGACACGCAAAATAAACAAGCGGTACAATACCTCCCACACACTGACTGATGGCAGTTGCTGCCGCAGCCCCTTCCAGGCCCCAGGAAAATACGGCAACAAACAGGGCGTCTAAAATCATGTTTGTCAATCCTGCCGCAATCGTTACATAGAGGCCAAGCGTCGGCTTGCCTGCTGTTGCAAATAGGCATTGGAACTCATATTGCAGAATATATGCCGGAATCGCCAGCAAAATAATGCGTCCATAGGTCACGCTGTCTTCCAACAGGCGCCCTTCTGCACCAAGCACGGTAGCGAAAGGACGAATAAACAACATTCCCAGCAAGGCAAGCACAATACCGCATATTGCAGATGTATAAACAATCAGCGAAAACATCTGCCTTGCTTTTTCTATTTTCCCTTCTCCCATCGTCTTCGCAATGAGCGCACCGCCGCCCGTCCCGAACATGAACCCCAGCGAACCAAGTATCATCAAAAACGGCATAATAAAGTTGACTGCCGTAAATGGTGTCTTTCCAACAAAATTAGACACAAAGAAACCATCTACCACCCCATAAACAGAAGTAAATACCAGCATAACGATGGACGGAAATGTAAATTTTAACAGCTTTGCATAATTAAAATGATCTGAAAGTTGAATGTGCATAATTATAACTCCTTCACTTTTTTCCGGAACTCTACTTGATAGCGCTGTGTCAGCTCTACATAGGTACTCTTCTCTTCCTCCGACCAACCGTCAAATATCTCATTCTCAATCTCAATTACACGAAGAACCGTATCTTTCACAAGCCGGCGTCCTTTATCCGTAAGGTATACTTTCTTTTTTCTCCCTTCAAACGCCTTCAGATATACAATATCATCCGCTTCCAGCTTGCGCAGCGCAGAATTTATGGTCTGCTTACTTGCGCCAGCCGTAATATCATTGAGCAGACATTCACCATCAAAACAGCAAAGGGTATAGAGAATTAACATCACACTGTCCGACAGTCCCAGTTTAACCGCTGCCTCATGGTAAGCTTCTTCTGTCTGGGACATTAATAGATTGAATTGTTTCATTTGTGCATTTACAATATACTCCATAGCATCCTCCAAAGTACGATTTCGTACGAAAACTAATATAGTACGATTTCGTACATTTGTCAAGAGCATATTAAAAGTGGTATCGCATACCAGTCTGCAATACCACCATTCTACATCTTTATTTTATAAACATAGCATCCCCAAAGCTAAAGAACCGATACCGTTCTTTCACCGCTTCTTCATAGGCCGCCAGCACATGCTCCCTTCCTGCCAACGCAGATACCAGCATAATCAGCGTAGACTCCGGCAAATGAAAATTCGTAAGCAGACAATCCAATACCTTAAACTGATAGCCGGGATAAATAAATATCTCCGTCCAGCCGCTGCATTCTCTCAACTTTCCATTTTCATCTGCCGCTGATTCAATGGTACGGCAGCTTGTCGTTCCCACACAGATAACCCGGTGTCCCGTCTCTTTTGCCCGGTTAATCTTATCCGCTTCTGACTGTTCAATCCGGTAAAATTCTGAATGCATATGATGCTCCAGAATATCATCCACCTTTACCGGGCGGAAGGTTCCCAGTCCTACGTGAAGCGTTACCTTCGCAATATCAATGCCCTTCTTTTCAATCTTTTCCAAAAGCTCCGGTGTAAAATGCAGTCCTGCCGTGGGCGCTGCCGCGGAGCCGCTGTGTTTCGCATAGACCGTCTGATACCGGTTCTTATCTTCAAGCTGATGGGTAATATACGGGGGAAGGGGCATCTGTCCAAGCTGATCTAAAATCTCTTCAAAAATTCCTTCATAATGGAACTTTACCAGTCTGTTTCCTTCCTCCACAATATCAACCACTTCTCCCACCAAAAGGCCGTCTCCAAAACTGATTTTCGTCCCCGGCTTCGCTTTCTTCCCCGGTTTCACCAATGTCTCCCAGATATCGTTCTCCTTTCGCTTAAGCAAAAGTATCTCTATCTTCGCGTCTGTCCCGATTTTAGAGCCGATCAGCCGCGCCGGAATCACTTTCGTATCATTTAACACAAGACAATCTCCCGGTTCCAGATAATCTACAATCTCACGGAAGGTATGGTGCGAGACATCTCCCGACTCCTTGTCAAGAACAAGGAGCCTGGAACCGGACCGATCCTCCAGTGGGTCCTGCGCAATTAACTCCTGCGGCAAATCAAAATAAAAATCCTGTCGTTTCATAATCTTTTCCCCGTTTCTTACTCCGATTACCCGACGCTCTCCTTACTTACGAAGCTCGATTCCCATATCCTCAAGAGCTTTCAGAATCTTCTCCATCGCCTTGGTAATGTCTGCCTCTTCCAGCGTCTTATCCTTAGCGCGGAACACAATAGAATATGCGACAGATTTGAATCCTGCTTTAATCTGCGCTCCTTCATACAAATCAAACAATGCATAGCTCTCCAGATAAGCGCCGCCTTTCTTCTCTATTACATCCTCAATCTGTCCAACCATAACGGATTTCGGTACAACCATACTGATATCACGGGTAACCGCCGGGAATTTTGCAATTCCCTCATATTTTCTGTCAAATGTAGCACGCGCTACGATTTCCGGCATATCAATCACCGCAATATATGCTTTCTCGCCAATACCATAGGTGTCTGCAACATCCGGATGCACTTCGCCAAGATAGCCTACAACCACTCCGTCATAAATGATATTTGCCTGACGGCCCGGATGGAGATACGGCTTGCCTGCATTCGGATCGTAAGTTTCTTTTTTATGAAGCCCTACTTTATCAAAAAATTCTTCTACCACGCCTTTCATACTGAAGAAATCTCCGTCACCGTACATTCCCAGTGTGAACTGCATCCGTTCCTCCGGAAGTTCCGTAAGCGGAAGTGCTTTCGGCAGATAGACATTTCCCAACTCATAGAGCCTTACATTTTTATTTCTTCTATTATAATTGGTTGCAAGAGAAGTCAGCATTCCATTCAGAGATGTCGTTCTCATAATACTATAATCCTCTCCCAACGGATTCATAATCTCCACAGCCCTTCTAAGTGGAGAGTCAGCCGCAATCTTCAGCTTGTCAAATACTTTCGGACTCTCGAAAGAATAGGTCATACCCTGGCTGAATCCGCAGAATTCCGCAATATCTCTTGCCACTTCCTCAATCCTGAGCTTGTAAGAAAGCTTACCTGTAGTAGCCTCTCCTTTCGGAAGGGTAGTCGGAATATTGTCATACCCGTAGAATCTTGCCACTTCTTCTGCTAAATCAGCAAGACGGAACAAATCATGACGGAAGGTAGGCGCAATTACTTCATTCGTCTCCTCATCATATTCCAATTCAATCTTCTTAAAATATCCTAACATCTCTTCCTTGGAAATATCGGTTCCCAGAAGTGCATTTATCTCATCTGCGTCAAACGGCACTCTTACCGGCTCTTTCTTCTTACCATACACATCTACCATGCCGCCTACCACTTCTCCGGCGCCCATCTCTTCTACAAGCTGGCAGGCACGGTCAATTGCTGCCTGGGCATTGTTCGGATCCAGCCCTTTTTCAAACTTGCCGGAAGCATCGGTACGAAGACCTACCTTCTTGCTGGATTTACGGATATTTGTCCCATCAAAACATGCTGCTTCAAATAACATCGTCTGTACATCATCTGTAATCATGGAGTTTTCTCCGCCCATGATTCCCGCAATACCGACGGACTTCTCTCCGTCACAAATCATAAGTACGGAATCATCCATCTGGCGTTCCTGCCCGTCAAGCGTTACAAATTTCTCACCCTTCTCTGCCCTGCGGACAATAATCTCGTGACCTGCAATCGTGTCTAAGTCATAAGCATGCATTGGCTGACCGTATTCTTCCATCACATAGTTTGTAATATCTACCAGATTATTGATCGGGCGGATACCTACGGAAGCAAGTCGTCTCTGCATCCATTCCGGGGATGGTCCGATTTTAATATTTTTAACAACTCTTGCACAATATCTCGGGCAAAGGTCTGCATCCTTTACCGTTACCTTAATATAATCATTCACATCTTCACTATTGCCTGTCGGCGTCACCACCGGAGGGCGGAATTCCTTGCGGAAAGTTGCCGCAGCCTCCCTTGCAATGCCTACAACACTATAGCAATCTACACGGTTGGATGTAATCTCATATTCAAACACCACATCATCCAGCCCTAACGCTTTTACGGCACTTTCTCCAACAACTGCCGTCTCCGGGAAAATATAAATTCCCTCTTCCGGCGCTTCCGGGTACATGTCTCTGTTAGAACCCAGCTCTTCGATGGAGCACATCATACCGCAGCTTTCCACACCGCGAAGTTTTCCTTTTTTAATCTTGATTCCGCCTGCCACACGGCTTCCCGGCTCATGGCCTCCTGCCACACGGCCGCCGTCAAGAACCACCGGAACCTTATCTCCTTCCTTTACGTTAGGAGCGCCGGTAACAATCTGCACACTCTCTGTACCAATATTTACCTGACAGATAATCAACTTATCTGCATTCGGATGTTTTTCAATCTTATCAATCTGTCCAATCACAATTTTATCTAAATCTGCGTCCAGCACTTCATAGCCTTCTACCTTCGTGCCGGAAAGTGTCATTGCATCTGTATATTCCTGGGCCGTAACATCGAGGTCAGGAACATATGCTTTTATCCATGATAATGATGTATTCATTTTAATCTCCTTTCTTGTGCTCGCACCGCTCATGCTTCCTTTTTGTTGTGTGCTCTTTCCTGGCTCCAGATTCCTGTCGCTTCGCTCCCGCCGCATCCCTCCGGCATGCTCTCCTGAATCTGTCGCGCCGCTCGCACACGGAAGTAAATACTCGCTTCGCTCGTGCTTCCTTCCGTTGTGTGCTCGCTAGAACTGTTTCAGGAATCTGATGTCGTTCTCATATAATAATCTCATGTCGTCGATTTCGTATTTCAGAAGTGCAATACGCTCCAAGCCTACGCCAAATGCGAATCCTGTATACTCTTCCGGATCGATTCCGCACATTTCCAGCACGTGTGGATGAACCATACCGCATCCGAGAATTTCAATCCAGCCGGAGCCTTTACAGAAACGGCATCCTTTGCCGCCGCATTTAAAACAGGTTACGTCCACCTCCGCGCTTGGCTCAGTAAACGGGAAATGATGCGGACGGAATTTTGTCTTTGTTTCTGGTCCGAACAGTTCCTTTGCAAATACTTCCAGTGTTCCTTTCAAATCGGCAAAGGAAATATTTTTATCAATGACAAGACCTTCAATCTGATGGAAGGACGGAGAGTGGGTTGCATCTACCTCGTCAGAGCGGAATACTCTTCCCGGGGCAATCATACGAATCGGAAGTTTTCCCTGCTCCATCACACGTGCCTGCACCGGGGATGTCTGCGTACGCAGTACGATTTCTTTATTAATATAAAACGTATCCTGCTCATCTTTTGCCGGATGGTCTGCAGGAATATTTAATTTTTCAAAGTTATACAGATCATACTCTACTTCAGGACCTTCCACTACCTCATAGCCCATGCCCACGAAGATTCTCTCGACCTCTTCCAGAGCAATGGTATTCGGATGCCGGTGTCCTACCATGTTCTTCTTAGCAGGAAGAGTAACATCAATGACTTCTTTTTTCATTTTCTCTTCCCTGAGCTTTTTCTCCATATTCTTCTTGCTTTCTTCTAACAGCTCTTCAATTGCTGCGCGGGTTTCATTTACCATCTGCCCAACCTTCGGGCGCTCCTCCGGCGCAACGTCTTTCATACTCTTTAATACTGCGGTGAGTTCTCCCTTTTTTCCAAGAAACTTCACACGCACATCATTCAATTTCTCCGGCATATCGGCTGCTTCAATTGCCTTCAACGCTTCATTTTTGATGTTCTGCAGTCTGTCTTTCATCATTCTTCCCCTTTCATTCTAATACAAAAAGATTGCGCAATCGCGCAATCGCCGCGCGCGAACGGTTCGCATAGCGATAATTACTCCTCCGCGGGCTGCGCATCCCGCGGAGCGTTTTATGATATAGGAAATTCGAAGGAATTCCCTATATCATAAAAAAACCCGTCCCTTCAAAAGGGACGAGTAAAACCCGTGATACCACCCTGATTCCCATATAAAATATGGGCGCTCATTACAGCGTAACGTGCATATACGGCATAACTTACTATCAATTCAGAAATGCAGCTCACGTGGGAAATTCGATTGCCATCTGAACCTAAAGGAACTTTCAGCCGGGGATTCCCTCTCTCTGATGGAAAATGGTTCTCTACTTACACGGTCATTGCTTTTTCATTCATTTTATTCTTAACTATTTTA
>ERZ1673736.2627-NODE-2627-length-18885-cov-9.386033_pt1 | contig 18885 bp, 14 predicted proteins | sample MGYA00580212_ERZ1673736 | MGnify/ENA primary metagenome ERZ1673736 (study PRJEB41218, sample SAMN15661752) | gut metagenome | host: Homo sapiens | place: Canada: London | collected 2015-08-20/2019-03-30 | study: EMG produced TPA metagenomics assembly of...
TTGGCAGCCAGCGTTTTTCATTTCGGAGAAATTAAAATTCCCGATTTAAAATCGTATCTTTGCGCCCAGGGAATCTCGATGCGAACGGTGTAAGGGGATGATAAAATAGTAAGATGATAGGATGCTTATACCGCATTATAATTCGTAAATTGTAATTCGTAATTATATAAAAATGGATTTTGATAAAATGAACGGACTTATTCCGGCAATCATACAAGACGCAGACACCGCTAAGGTGTTGATGTTGGGCTTCATGAATAAAGAGGCTTACGACAAAACGGTAGAAACCGGTAAAGTGACTTTTTTCAGCCGCACCAAGAACCGTCTTTGGACGAAAGGTGAGGAGAGTGGTAATTTTCTGAATGTCGTTTCTATCAAGGAAGACTGTGATCAGGATACATTGCTGATTCAGGTACACCCTGTGGGACCTGTTTGCCATACAGGCACGGATACATGCTGGGGTGAGAAGAATGAACAGCCTGTAATGTTCTTGAAGCATCTTCAGGATTTTATTACTAAGCGCCATGAAGAGATGCCGGAAGGTTCTTACACAACCAGTCTGTTTGAGTCAGGTGTGAATAAAATGGCACAGAAAGTGGGTGAAGAAGCTGTGGAAACAGTGATCGAAGCTTGCAACGGAACTGACGAACGGTTGATCTATGAAGGAGCCGATTTGATATACCACCTCATCGTGCTGCTAACATCCAAAGGATACAGTCTGGAAGATTTGGCACGCGAATTGCAGGAACGTCATAGCGCTTCGTGGAAGAAACACTAATTAATTAATAATTAAAAATTAATAATTAAACGGGAATGGCTGAACCGCTGATACGATATAAAGATGTGGAAGTACACCAACAGGACTTGTGCGTGCTGAATGAGGTAAACCTCGAGCTGCAGAAGGGAGAGTTTGTGTACCTGATCGGTAAGGTAGGTTCGGGTAAGACCAGTTTGCTAAAGACACTCTACGGAGAACTGGATATCACTGCCGGCGAAGCAATGGTACTGGGGTATGATATGAGCCGCATTAAGCGCAAGCATATTCCGCAGTTGCGTCGTAAGCTGGGCATTGTGTTTCAGGATTTCCAACTGTTGACTGACCGCACGGTGAACGATAATCTTGCTTTTGTATTGAAGGCTACGGGCTGGAAAAACAAATCGGAAATAAAAGATCGTATCGCTGAAGTGCTGATGCAGGTAGGAATGGGTAATAAAGGATATAAGTTCCCTAACGAACTTTCGGGAGGTGAACAGCAACGCATTGTTATTGCCCGTGCTATGCTCAACTCTCCGGAGATTATCCTGGCTGATGAACCGACCGGTAATCTGGATGCGGAAACGGGACGTGCTATTGTAGGACTGTTACACAACATCAGCCGTACGGGTGGCTCACTGGTATTGATGACTACGCACAACCTCCATCTGCTTCACGAGTTTCCGGGACAGGTATATCGCTGTGCAGGTCATCAGATAACAGATGTAACGTCCGAGTATTCGGGTATGATGCCGACTGTAGAAGAAACAAATAATAATATATAATCATTTAATACAGGAACGAAAATGAAAGTTTTAAAGTTTGGAGGTACTTCCGTAGGTTCTGCATCGCGGATAAAGGAAGTAGCCAAATTGATCACTGATGGTGAACAGAAGATAGTTGTACTCTCGGCTATGTCGGGCACAACTAATACATTGGTGGAAATTTCGGACTATCTGTACAAGAAAAATCCGGAGGGTGCCAACGAGATCATTAACAAGCTGGAGGCTAAATATAAACAGCATGTGAATGAGTTGTATTCCACTCCCGAGTATAAACAGAAAGGTCAGGAACTGATTAAATCTCATTTTGACTACATCCGTTCTTATACCAAAGACCTTTTCACACTGTTTGAGGAGAAAGTGGTTCTGGCACAGGGAGAACTGATCTCTACTGCCATGATGAACTATTACCTGCAAGAGTGTGGTGTGAAGTCCATTTTGCTTCCGGCTTTGGAATATATGCGTACCGATAAGAATGCGGAGCCCGATCCTGTATATATTAAGGAGAAACTTCAGATGCAGTTGGAATTGCATCCCGGTGCTGAGATTTACATCACACAAGGATACATTTGCCGCAACGCTTACGGAGAAATAGACAATCTGCAACGTGGTGGAAGCGACTATACCGCTTCTTTGATCGGTGCAGCTATCAATGCTTCCGAAATCCAGATATGGACCGATATCGACGGTATGCACAATAATGACCCGCGTATCGTTGACAAGACTGCTCCTGTACGTCATCTTCATTTTGAAGAAGCTGCCGAGCTGGCTTATTTTGGTGCGAAGATTCTTCACCCCACTTGTATACAGCCTGCCAAGTATGCCAATATCCCGGTGCGTCTGCTGAATACGATGGACCCGACTGCTCCCGGTACTATGATTTCCAATGATACCGAGAAGGGCAAAATCAAGGCAGTTGCAGCAAAAGATAACATTACAGCTATCAAGATTAAATCCAGCCGTATGTTGCTTGCTCACGGTTTCTTGCGCAAGGTATTCGAAATCTTCGAAAGCTATCAGACTTCCATCGATATGATTTGTACTTCTGAGGTAGGAGTATCTGTATCTGTTGATAATACGAAGCACCTCAACGAGATTTTGGACGACCTGAAGAAGTATGGAACCGTTACGGTGGATAAGGATATGTGTATTGTTTGCGTGGTAGGTGATTTGGAATGGGAGAATGTCGGTTTCGAAGCGAAGGCACTGGATGCCATGCGCGACATACCGGTACGAATGATCTCATTCGGTGGTAGTAACTACAATATTTCTTTCCTCATCCGTGAGTGCGACAAGAATAAGGCATTGCAGTCGCTTAGCGATGCACTGTTCAACGAAGAATAAGAGAAATAAGAAAGTACAGATATAATATGATATGGAACGCAAACTACACAAATTACACAACTCTCTGATAAAGGCTCTTGTGTAATTCGCGTAATTTGCGTTCTTTTCTTTATAAACAAAGTTTTGAAGTATGAAAGGAACATTCCCCATAGATAAATTCCGTGAGCTGCATACCCCTTTTTATTATTATGATACGAAGGTGTTGCGTGATACTCTTTCCTGCATGCGTGCAGAAGCCGCTAAGTATGGCAATTTTGAGGTACATTATGCTGTGAAAGCAAATGCTAATCCGAAGGTACTTACCATTATCCGTGAGAATGGACTGGGTGCCGATTGTGTGAGTGGGGGAGAAGTGCGCGCTGCCATCAAGGCTGGCTTTCCTGCGAATAAGGTTGTTTTTGCAGGAGTAGGTAAGTCCGATTGGGAGATCAACCTGAGCTTGGACTACAATATCTTCTGTTTCAATGTGGAGTCTATTCCTGAGTTGGAAGTAATTAATGAATTGGCGGCTGCTAAAGGTAAGATCGCTAATGTCGCTTTCCGTATCAATCCCAATGTAGGTGCACATACGCATGCCAACATCACTACCGGGCTGGCAGAGAATAAGTTTGGTATCAGTATGCAGGATATGAACGATGTGATAGATGTGGCACTGGAGATGAAGAATGTGAAGTTTATCGGACTGCACTTCCACATCGGTTCGCAGATATTGGATATGGGTGATTTCGTGGCTCTTTGCAATCGTGTGAATGAACTGCAAGATAAGTTGGAGGCACGCCGCATCCGTATCGAGCACGTCAACGTAGGTGGCGGACTAGGCATTGATTATAAGCATCCCAACCGTCAGGCGGTACCTGATTTCAAAGACTATTTTTCGACTTATGCTGAGCATTTGAAGCTGCGTTCTTATCAAACGCTCCATTTTGAACTGGGGCGTGCCATAACGGGGCAGTGTGGTTCACTTATCTCGCAGGTGCTTTATGTAAAACAGGGAGCAAACAAAAAATTTGCTATCCTTGATGCCGGTATGACGGATTTGATTCGTCCTGCATTGTATCAGGCTTATCATAAGATAGAAAATATCACTTCAGAAGATACAGTTGAAACTTATGATGTGGTAGGTCCTATTTGTGAGTCATCGGATGTATTCGGGAAAGCGATAGATTTGAATAAGGTGAAGCGCGGAGATCTGATAGCGTTGCGTTCTGCAGGTGCCTATGGTGAGATTATGGCTTCAAGCTATAATTGCCGCGAGTTGCCGAAGGGGTATACTTCGGACGAACTGGTATAACGTACTTAAAAGAAATTCGATAGTTTTAGTATCAGTGTAGAGGAGAAATGCCTATATTTGTACATAACTCAAATTTCTAAAAATGAGACGGTCAGAGATTATAGAACAGATTAGGAAAACGGTATGTGGTGTAGCGCCTACGGCAAAAACCATTCTGTTTGGTTCGGAAGCGCGAGGGGAATCTCGCTCCGACAGTGATATTGATTTGCTGATTCTGCTTGAAGGAGAGAAACTGACATTGACTCAGGAAGAAGCAATAACCTTGCCTCTTTATGAATTGGAATTGAAAACCGGCGTTACGATTAGTCCGATAGTAATGTTGAAGAAACTGTGGGAAAATCGTCCATTTAAGACTCCTTTTTATGTAAATGTAGTAAATGAAGGTATTGTATTATGAAAGAAATATTAGATGAAGAAAGCAAAAAGGCACTTATTTCTTATAGAGTACAACGTGCTTACGAAACGTTGAAAGAAGCGGAAGTGATGATACGCGAATCATTTTATAATGCAGCGGTGAACAGAATGTATTATGCGTGTTATTATGCGACGGTTGCTCTTTTGCTAAAGCATGATATTCAAACTCAGACGCATAACGGAGTGAAGACGATGCTTGGTTTGCATTTTGTTTCAACCGGACTACTTCCTTTGAAAGTAGGCAAAACTTTCACTACTTTATTTGAGAAAAGGCATAGTGGAGATTATGATGATTTTGTGTATTGTGATGAAGAAATGGTTGGTGAGTTATATCCGCAAGCAAAAGCTTTTGTAGATGTGCTTGATGGCTTAATTAAGGACTGATGTAATTCTTGCTGACCGTGATACGGGAGAACTGTTTTCCGATAGGATGCGTCAGGTTTTTATTGCCCTGCCGCTCTTCAACAAAGAAGAGGATGCGTGTGAGAATGATTTTGAACGTTGGATATATACATTAAAGAATATGGAGACACTGAAACGAATGCCATTTAAGGCCCGCAAGGCAGTCTTCGAAAAATTGGAAGAAGTTGCCGATGTGGCTTCTCTTAGTAAAGAGGAGCGGAGACGCTATGAAAATAGTGTAAATGTGTATCGCACTAATTTGTGCGTGTATGCAGCGAAAGAGGAAGGTCGTGAAGAAGAACGTTTGACTAATGCTCGTAAAATGAAAGCAGAAGGTCTGAATTGTGAGCTAATTAATAGAATTACTGGCCTTTCCGAAGAAGAAATTGCTGCATTATAAACTACATTTTCGTAAAGTACTCATGTTTTGCAAGTAGCCTGAAAGGCTGTCAGCCTACATGCGAAATTTGAATATGAGCAGATACATTGAGCGTGCACCTTTATCATAAGGGTTGCACGCTTTTTCTTCCTTCTTTCCTCGCTTTCCCTTTACTTTCTTTAACCCGTTGGCGGAATTAATTCATCCCGTAAAAGAAATGAATTAAGTGATGAGCAATACTATCTCAATTCTCCTCCTCCCCGGAGGAGGAGTACCCGTAGGGGGAGGTGGTAGGTGAGCAAAGAATTCCTTATTGATATGATTCACAGGTATTTCTTGCTTTACCTACCACCCCGCCCTCTGGGCACCCCTCCTCCGACGGATGAGGGGAATTAAGATAGTCTATTTACTCAATATTTGGATATCTATTTAGCTCAAACCCTATAGAAAGAAATTAATTCCGCCAACGGGTTTCTTTACTTTGTATTCATAAACATTACGCCTTTGAATCCTGTTCTCAGGGCTCATTTTGTAGTGTACAACTTTAAAGGATAAGAGTTATGAATACAGAAAGGATTAAGAAAGATACAGAAAGGATTGAGAAAGATGAAGGGAGGATGACCTTGTCGCTGTATATGGCAGAGGTTATTGAAGAGTTGAAGGATGACAGGAAGCACCCGGCGGTGCATACATATACCAGTACATTGCATTCCTTTGCGGCATTTTCCGGCGACGCCATGCCGATGAATGAAGTATTTACTCCCGGGCGGCTGAAAGAGTATGAGGATTGGCTGTTGCAAAGGCGGCTGAGCTGGAATACTATTTCTACCTATATGCGCACCTTGCAGGCTGTGTACAACCGGCTGTCTCCACCCGGCACACCTGAGCACAACCCGAGGCTCTTTGATGATGTGTATACCAAGGTGAAGTCACAAATCAAACGGGCACTGACGGAAGAACAGATGGGCAGATTGATGCACGCAGACCTTGACGTGCTCTCTGAAGAGTTGCAACGCGTGCAGGCCTATTTCCTGCTGATGTTCCTGTTTCGTGGAATGCCGTTCATCGACCTTGCACATTTGCGCAAGCGGGACGTGAAAGATGGCAAAATAGCGTATCGCCGCCACAAGACGGGCAAACAGATTACGTTGCGTATCCCCCGGGAAGCATTGCCCTTACTGAAAGAGTTTAAGGACAAAGATGAAACTTCCCTCTACCTCTTCCCGATATTGAATGCTGCGCCGGAAGGAGATGCTGCCTTGTATGAATGCTATCAGAAAGCTCTGCGGAATTTTAATAAAATGTTGAGAGTATTGGCTAAACGACTATTACCCGGCATCAAAATCAGCTCATATACCGCAAGGCATACATGGGCTACATTGGCCTATCATATAGGAATGCCCATCGGAATCATTTGCCAGGCACTGGGGCACTCTTCGATACGTGTGACGGAAACTTATCTGAAACCTTTTGAAAATGAGAAAGTGGATAAGGCAAACCGTAAGCTAATTTCTACTATAAGGAAATGTGAGGGAAGAAGTATAGGATGCTTTATTCCTTATAAAACATAATGTTACGGTAGAATTACTTACCAAGTAACGGCAAGTTTCTGCTTGCAAAGTTTATATTTTTCTTTTATTAATCCAAATATAAATCTGATATTTTTCTAAAAAACACAAATAAATATTTAATAAGCAACAAAAAGTACATAAAATACACACAAAACACAATCTTGCGTTTGTTCTTCTCTACTAAAAACACGCAAAACCTTTATCCATTTTTGCCTTTTCAAACATGGAGCACTCTTTTATTGACTTCTTTTCTTTGTCAACTGTACTTTCTTCATAAAAAACTCTGTGGAAAAACTCTTTTTCCCTGCGCAGAGGCTGTGCGTTTGCCGTTACTTGGTAAGTAACGTCCCCAGTGGGCCGTAATATGATAACGCTACTATTTTACGCTTATGAAACGCATTCTTCTCCTTCTTTGGTTGTTGGCATCCTCTTGTTCAGGATTGCAGGCCCAGCGTACCACATTGCGCACCAACCTGCTGTTTTGGGGAACCACCACTCCCAATGCCGGGGTTGAATTCTCGTTAGGGCGTAATTTCACTCTTGTTCTGGACGGTGGTTATAATGCCTGGGAATTTTCCAATGACATGAAACTCAACCTTGCTTTTGCCCAGCCTGAAATCCGTTACTGGTTCTGTCGTCGTTTCGAAGGTCATTTCATCGGCCTGCACGGACACTATGCCCATTTCAATATCGGGCAGATTGATTTCATCCCTTGTATGAAAGAGTATGTCTACCGCGGCAACCTTTACGGTGGTGGCATCAGTTACGGTTACCATTGGGCCATGGGCGACCGTTGGGGCATGGAAGTGACTGTGGGAGGCGGCTATGCCCAACTCTCATACGACAAATACCTCTGCCGCGACTGCGGCGAACGGGTAGGGCAGTTTAAACGTACTTATTTCGGTCCTACCCGCGCCGGAATTTCACTCATCTATTTCTTACGTTAAAAAACAACTTCACAGCCATGATGAACGTGATATATACCTTCCACGTGAGGTATCAGTGCCTCGCACTGTTACTCTTCTTTAGCACCCTGCATGTTTGGGGGCAGGAAGCCCGTGTAAGCCTTACGGACGCTCAGGTGACGGGCGACAGCCTGTTCCTCAGCTTGAAGATGGATTTGTCGTCCATACGGCTCAATAGCCGCACCTGCCTGCACCTCACCCCCATATTGGCAAACAGCCGTGGAGGTCGTGTCGAACTTCCACCTGTATTGGTGAGCGGACGCCGCCGCTACCGCTTCGACCGTCGCGAATGGGCGTTGGGCGATGACAGCAGGGTGCACCGTGCCAAACCTTACCTTATTCAACTCTGCAAACGTCACTCTGCACCGCGCCCCGTCTCTTACCATGTAGGCGTGCCCTATTCTGTATGGATGGGAGATGCCGCATTGCTTCTCCGCCAGGAAGTGAAAGATTGCTGCGACCTTCAATTACTGGGTGTGGACACCATCAGCGGGCGGTTGTTTTCCGAGCGGGTGGTCGTACAGCGGCCTGAACCTGTGCGGCAACCTGTTGCTACACAACAGCCTGTTTCTGCACAGCAATCAATTTCAGTACAGCAACCGCTCCCTGTGCAGCCTGCCGGGGTTCAGCTAATCGCTCCTTTCGTAACTTATTCCGCCCGCGATGTCGAGCTTTATGTCTCCATGCTTTCCTGCCTTGAACCTACGGTGGAGCCTGCCAAGAAGCTGGACGAAAAGGAAGTGTTCCATATTGATTATCCTTTGGGCAGTGACAATGTGTCGCCCGACTATCATAACAACCGCGCCGAGCTGCAGAAACTCGACAGCCTGCTGTCTCCGCTTTCTGCAGGCAACTATTCCAGCCTGGAGTATGTCCGCGTCTGCGGTTACGCATCACCGGACGGAACCTATATCGACAACGAGCGCCTTGCCGGCTCGCGTGCGCGGTTCTTTGCCTCCTATATATACAGCACCTGCGGCATTCCGCGTTCGCGCATCGAGACCACTTGTGTGGCCGAAGACTGGGAAGGTCTTTCTGTGCTTTTACAGTCGGAGCAGCCTCCTTATGCCGATGCCGCCCTCTCCATTATCCGGAATGTCGGCATCTTCAACGGCCGCGAAAAGCAACTGATGGAGCTCCGGGGCGGCGCCCCCTACCGGGACATGCTGCGCCATTTCTTCCCCCGCTTGCGCCGTCTCGAAGTAAGTGTGCGTTGGAACATCCGTGCCGTGAGTGTGGGTGAGGCCTACCAACTGATATATACACATCCCGAATGGCTCAGCCTGTCGGAGATGTATGCTGCCGCCCGCTACTACCGTCCCGGTACGGAGCAATATCGTGAAGTATACGAAATAGCCGCCTATCGTTTTCCCGAAGATGTGGTGGCCAATATCAACGCCTCTTCCGCAGTGATGCTGACAGGAGATACGAAGTCCGCCCGTGTTTACCTGCAACGGGTTGAGTCTGATCCCCGTTCCTGGAATAATCTGGGCGTGCTGGCACTGATGGAAGGCCATGCCGGTGAAGCAGAAAAATGGTTCCGCAAAGCAGTAGGCATCGAGCCTCGGAAGGCGCGGCAGAACCTGCAACGTTTACAGGGCATTCCGGTGGCAAACGACCGGAAGCTGCAAGATAAAAGAGGAGAGCGATAGATGCGGCGAGGCTTCCATCCCATTCGCCCTTGTCTGCTTTTGTGGGGACTGCTGCCGTTGCTGTTTGGCGCCTGCAGCTTTGGTGATGAACCTTCGCCCTGTCCCTACGATGTGCGTCTGGAATACTGGTATGCCGGTAGTGGAGTAGAGAACATGCTTCCCCGCTACGTCTCCCGGCTGAGGCAGTTTATCTTCGACGGGGAGGGGCGGTTGGTATCGACCTCTGTCCTGACGGGTGATGAAGTGAGCGGTTGGAAAGGTACATTGCCGGATGGCACTTATACAGTGGTGCTCTGGGGGAATTTGAGCGATGCCGACCCGCCGCCGGAAAAGGTGGAAAGCGGTGGAGGAGGAGCAGAAGCAGAAGGCGAGACCGGAGATATGCTTGAAGCAATGACGCTGAGCGCAGTCAGCGAAGGCGTTCCTCCGGGGTATCGGGGTAACACTTCCCGGCTGTACTACGGTACGGGCACCTTCACGCTGAAGGACGGCATGACGGAGCGACGGCGGATTTACCTCTGCCAGGCTTACGCCTCGCTCACGATAACTGTGCGTTGGCAGACCACGGAGCGAGTCCGGCTTCCTGCAGACGGCGTTTACCGGATGCGCTTGAAAGGCATTCCGTCGGTCTACGGCTTCTCCGGCGGACAGGAGGTGACGGTACCTTCGGGTGATGGCAGTTGTGTGCTGCCCCGCCCGGACCGCACGGTGACATACCACGAAGCACGCGCTTCGCTGAACTATGAGAACGAGGTGATCGGCGAGTTGGTCACGTTTCGCTATACAGCAGGTACGCACGAACTGTGGAGCCTTTGGTGTAATGGTGAACAATTGGTGCGGGACCTCGACCTCTACCTGTTTTTCCGTAAGCTGCCCATGGATATGGACACCAATATGGAGCAGAATTTCGACCTCGAAGTGACGGTGTACGATGACAACCGGGTGGTGGTGACACAGGCTTCGGCTGCCGACTGGGAAGAGGGTGGAGGAATTGGATAAAAAGACGGATTTGAAAAGAAATACCGACAGCGTTCTTTGACATATTGAGAGCTTAAAAAAGAAAAAGGAAGTTCCTGAGTTTTAAAAGTAAATCAGTATCTTTGCAGATATTGGTTTGCATAAAATTAATATATAATACTTTAGATGTATGGAAATAAACAATAATCATATACGTAAGTATCCCATCGGGATACAGAGCTTTGAAGACCTGCGTCGTGAAGGCTATCTTTATGTAGACAAAACGGCACTGATTTATCGGCTGATAACTACTGGTAAGCCTTATTTCCTTTCCCGTCCCCGCCGTTTCGGTAAAAGTCTGCTGCTTAGCACGCTAAAAGCTTACTTTGAGGGGAAGAAGGAACTTTTCGAAGGTCTTGCCATCGAAAAGCTGGAAAAGAAATGGGCGGTACATCCGGTATTACATCTTAGCCTGAATGCAGAGAAGTATGACTCGGCAGAACGACTGCACAAGCAGATGGATAGTCAGCTTCTGAATTGGGAATCGCAGTACGGCTGTGATGCCAAAGACTGGACTTATTCCATTCGCTTTATGAACGTGATAAAGGCCGCTTATGAGCAGACAGGGCAGCAGGTTGTGGTACTCATCGACGAGTATGACAAACCGATGCTCGAAAGCCTGCATGACAAAGAGTTGCAGGATCAATTCCGCAATATACTTGTGGCTTTCTATAGCGTATTGAAAGATGCCGACCCCTATCTGAGATTAGTCTTCATCACCGGCGTGACGAAGTTTGCTCAAATGAGCATCTTCTCCACACTGAACCAACTGATAGATATTAGTCTTGAGAAAACCTACGAAACTCTTTGCGGCATGACCCGCACTGAGATAGAGCAGAATTTCGCACCTGAACTGGAAGCTATGGCGTTGAAGAACAACACTTCCTGTGAAGCGATAGTGGAACGGATGGAGGCGATGTACGATGGTTATCACTTTTGTGAAGAGCAGACCGAAGGAATGTTCAATCCATTCAGTGTACTGAATATGTTGCGGCAGTTGAAGTTCAACTACTACTGGTTTGCCACCGGCACTCCCACTTTTCTTGTGAAGATGCTGCAACGCTCCGAGTTCGATGTGCGTGAACTGGTGAATGGTATTGAGGTTTCCGAAGCCTCTCTCATGAGTTACAGGGCTGATGATGATGATCCGGTTCCGATGATTTATCAGAGTGGTTACCTCACTATCAAGGGCTATGATCCGGAGTTTAACCTCTACAAACTGAAGCTTCCCAATGAGGAAGTGAAATATGGTTTGCTGAACTATATGGCTCCGTATTACACTCCGGTGATGGAGCGTGATGTCCCTTTTTACGTAGGTAAGTTCGTGAAAGAACTTCGTGCTGGCGATGTAGATGCTTTCATGAACCGTATGCGTGCTTTCTTCGGGAACATCTCATACGAACTGAGTGATGATACGGAACGGCATTATCAGAATGTGTTCTATATCGTTTTTACCCTGTTGGGACAATATACCGATGCAGAAGTGCGCAGTTGCCACGGCAGGGCGGATATGGTGGTTAAAACTTCCGATTACATATACGTCTTCGAGTTCAAGCTAAACGGCACCGCCGAAGAGGCACTGAAGCAGATAGATGAAAAAGATTATCTTATTCCGTACGTCGCAGACCACCGCAAGCTGGTAAAAGTAGGGGTGGACTTCAACAAAGATACCCGTAACATAGGTCACTGGCTCGTTCAGTAAGACTTCACTTTTTTCTTTTCATTACCCGGCGGGATCAATCTCCGTAGGGGAAACAAGCTCTCAATATCTCAATAACCAAAAGATATTGGGAGCTTGCTGCGTTTATGCGCGGCAAGCTCCCGGAACAGTAAATGAGATATGAAACAACATAATAATCAATTATTAATAAAGTGAGCTTATGACACGAAAAAGAACAATGATTCACTGCATGCATGGTTTCCTGCTTTTAGGTGGCCTGCTGCTACACTCCTGTTCCGGCGAGACACAGCTGGAGGGTGAGAGTGAGGTTCCTGACGGGAAAGACCCCGCAAGACAGGAAATCTTGTTGAACATCAACAACAAGTTAGTATTGCATAAGACGGATACGCGCACCATTGCCACCGCCGGGGAGAACGCTATCTCCACGCTGGATGTCTACGTTTTCGGCTCCCCTACCGAAGACGGAACTTATACTTTCCAGGAGCGGTTCGCCTATCGTGAAAACAGCGACGACCTTCCTGCAGATGCCAAAGAACTGGTGCTGAACGCCGGAGCTACGGACAACGTCACCACCGGATTGCTCAGCCTGCACCGCGGACTGTTCGTGAAGTTCTATTGCATTGCCAATGACACGCAACCGGTGAAAGCGGATGGTAATGAAGTAGTAGCCGACGACTTCACACCCATCACCTTTACCGCCGGAAGCAGCACGATGGAGAGGGCGGGCAGCCCTACCGAAGCGGATTTTATCCAATATCACACCCGTTTGCTGGATACCGGTGTGCTGAACGTACCTCTGGCAATGGCAGGGGCACAGACTTTGCCGCTGGATTTGACGGATGCTTCCATCAGCACCCGCCAGCAGGTAAACTTCAAGCTCACCCGCCTTGCCGCCCGCTTCGATGTGGTGAACAAAGCGGATGAATCCCGTTTCACTATCGAGTCCATCTCCATGCTGAATGCCCGTCGTGCGGCAGGCTACTTCCCGATAGTTGCTTGCGGAGCATATCCTGCCGCAGATGCCGACCTGATGACCACTGCCGACAGACCTTTCACAGGTGACAATGCTAATATTGGTACTCAGACGGGAGCTTTCTACTGCTATCCCAGCTTGCAGGAGGATGGGGGAGCACTTCTGTTGAAAGGCCGCTACAAGGTGAATGAAACCGAAACCAAAGAAGTGTCCTACCGGATTCCTTTCCGCCAGCAAGGCGTCGATGGACAGGAAACCTATCTGGACATCAACAATAACCACCGCTATACCATTGGCATCACTGAAGCTGATGACCTAAGACTGGAATTTACCCTGAGAGTGGCGGACTGGACGGACGACGGCAGTATCGACGACTATGAACCGGACAACGATCCGGGAGAAATTACGGTTACTATTCCTGATGCCTTTCAAGGCCGGTCAACGGCTACTTTAGATCCTGACCGTAATGTATATACCGTAAGTATGTCTCTCGATGCCGGAAGTTCTTTCGATATGACGGTGGGTTCCGCTTCTCCGGGCATCAAGATTGTGTATGCCGGTGGTCCTTCCGCACAGAGTAATAATTGGCTGACTTGTACCAAAAATGCGCCTACAGGCTTGGCTTCGGGTAGTAGCTATACATTTAAAGTGACGGACGGTTACAGTAAACTTTTTCCCCGTGCCACGGTACGCGTGTACGATGTGCTTTCCGGTACGGAAAATATACTTTATGTAGATGCCGTTTCTGTTCCTCAACCGCTGACTACAACGCAGCCTGCTAAAGCTCCCAACGGTGAGAGTGATAATCCGAATTCATTCGATGCTGGAAGCGCTACAGTAACGCTCTATCGCATCACGGGCAGTAGTGCGGATGTATCATTTGTGTGTCCCGATGAAATGGTGCTGGTGGGTAAACCGACTTGGATGGATGTATCGGAGCCGGTGAAAAACGGCACGAAATACACGTATACTTTGACGCTGAATGATCGTGATGTTGAGTTGACAACTACCACTGCGGCAGGCACACGCGCTTCAGTGGCGGAGACAACTGACAATACCGTAGTATTTGCCAATTCTAAAAACACCTCGACTCTGAAGGTGCCCATTACCATAACATTGAAAGATGCCCCCATGACGCTTGATTTCGCCGCACTTGGAGGAAGCAATAATAGTTATACTGAACCTTCGGGAGATACTCCGGGTAAAATCACTATGAGTGTGGCGAATGGTAATACTTGTTTGGTTCCTGCCGTCTCGATGGATGGAGTAGAGGTCGTGTTCGATTTTGGCGGAAAGACTGAGTGGCTGACATCTACGGTAACCACCACTGAAACTTCTGCGGGATCGAAGCAGCAAAATGTTAAGTTTCAATTGGTGAATGATAAACTTGCAGGAGCTAAAGATGTGACCGTGACGCTGAAGAATAAGATTGGCGGAGTAGACCGGAAGTTTACGATTAGTCCGAATGTAGGAAGTCTGTCTTTTTCGGGAAATTCCTCATGGGGAGTGGATGTTCTTAATACAAGCGGTAAAACGATGACCTTATATAAGGTAGCCAGTGGTAATTCAGAGAAAATGAAGATAACAGTAAATTCCTGGGGTGGTAGCAAGGTAGAGAGCGGTAATACGAATATAGTGAAAGTAAGCGGTTCTGCTGAGCAGAGTGTAGATGCTGCCGTCTATCAGCTTGTTGCTACAGGTACGGGGACTGCAACATTAACGTTTACTAATCGTGTGGACCCGACAAAGAACGTAACTTATAATGTGACTGTACAGGGTTTTAGCGCTCCGACATTGAATAGCTCTTCCGTAACGTTGAAATCTGTTCCAAGGAATGAGGGAAGCTCTAATTTATCCGCTACTGTCACAGTAACTTCTCCCGTTGGGGGATACGAAGTTTCATCGGGTACTAATAGTTCAATTGCGAGCTACAGTATGTCTGGTAATAGCTGCACTGTAAAAGCTGTAAAGGCAGGAAGTACTAGTATGACATTCCGTAATAAGTTGGATCCTTCCAAGACTAAAACTTATAGTGTTACGGTCCAGGGTATCTTATATCAAGGAGAGCCAGTGTGGCATTATTATGGATATTATATTGCTGCTAGTAATGCTGCTAGTAGTGTAACATGGGACAATAAAGTGAGCAGTCATTCTTATTGTAACAATAAGAGTGGTGCCGCATGGCGTATACCTACCGCCTCTGAATGGCGTGCTATATTAGGTGGAATATCGGGTAGTGAACATGCTTCAAATGATGTATTTAATATGTATTATAATAAAGTTTTTTCTAATCAATACTTTTGGGCGTGTGATACTGATGGTAGTAACGGTAATGCGATGTTTATGATGATGACTGGTGCATTCGTAGGTAGCAAACCCAAAACTGATAAACTTCAGATACGTTGCATTACCAAATAGCCTCCGTCCCAGCGGATTTATAATCCGCTGAGCTTTCGTATCAGGATTTGTAATCCGCTTTATATCTACATAAAATTTTTGTCGGATTATAAACCTGAAAGGGCGAGATAAAGGTTGATGTTTGATTGCGCCCTTTCAGGGCTTGAATAGAGATATACATAATCACGTAGGGCGTTGCCCTACGCTATGTAATTTCAGGCTTTCAGCCTGTCCGGTTATGTAATCTCAGGCTTTCAGCCTTATAAAATCCGCGTTCGTCCGTTTCATCCGTGTCGTCCGCGTACCCATTAATCTTAGAAACCAAAACATATTGTTCAATTAAAAACTTTAAAAATCAATGAACGTAAAAAGTTTAATCGCGCTGTTTGCCTTTGCGGGCTTTGCAGCGAGTTGCTCCAACAGCGACTTTGATGACCCCGGCACCCATCCTACCGATGGCCGCGCCGAGATTCAGATCGCTTTTAGCGGAACCGGAGAGAGCCAGGAATATACCCGTGCCATCGCCTCCGAGAGTGAGAACAAGATAGAGCAGTTACACATCTATCTCTTTGCCGCTGCTGCCCAAACGGGCCCCTTCTATTACCTCGAAACATGGACCGAGGGTACGGATTATGATCCTGCAGCCCCCGGTAACACCAACTTCAAGATTCAGGATGCCGGTACTTCCAAGAAAGGCATCCTCTATCCCAATGAACTCAAAGGGCTCCCCTGGATAAAGTTGCTTTGCGTGGCAAACAACGGCGCGGCTCCGAAGTTCTATGATGAGTCGGGGTCGCAAACTCTGAGCACGCTGACGAAAGTAACGACCAATGCCGATGGAACCATCGCTGCCGCCGGCACTACCGAAGCAGAATTCAAAGCTGCCTTTACGGAAGCCAATGCCGATGCTACCCTGATCGAAACCCCACTGCTGATGACCGGTGAAGGCATCACCAAAATCAGCGGCGTGTCTAAGGTAGACATCAGCCTGAAGCGCGTGATGTCCCGTTTCGACATCGTGAACGACAAGGCAAAAACGAACCTCACCATTCAGGATATCTACATGGTGCAGGGCCGTAAGAGCGCATCGCTATGGGGAGCAACCCTCACCCCGGTGGATGCCGGGGATTTGACTACCGATCCCCTGCTTGCCCAATACGCCAATGTGGACTTCGACCAGATTCCCGGTGCTAACACGGGTGAGACCGCCAGTGCCTTCTACGTCTATCCCAATCTTGCTACGGACCAGTCCTACCTCGTGATAAAGGGCACCTACAAAAGCCCTGCCACCGGCAAACAGGAACCTGTGGAGTATCATGTGGACGTGGCCCGCACTCCCGATGGAGCACCAAAAGCGGATTTCATCAAACTGCTTGCCAACAATCGCTATAAGTTGAGAATCAGCGATGTCACCAGTTCCAATATCATGGGTACCTTCGAGGTGGTGGATTGGACCAGTGGCGGCGGAATCATAGTAAAGCCCGGCAATGATTCTCCTGTCTTTGTAGCAGCAGAAGCCTTCACCGGTGCCAATGCGCCCACGGAACTGACTGCGCTGAATACGGACGCTTCCCCCTACAACTATGAAGTGACGGGAACTGACGGCACAGGTTCTTTCACCATCGAGATAGGTGCTACCGGAAAGGTACGTGCTGAAAAGGATGCGGTGCAGACGCGTGTAGAAGATGTGGTTACCTCGCAGAGCTGGCTGGTGATAAGCGAACCTGCCTTTGAAGAACGGGACGGCGTGTGGTACACTAAATTTGATATCTCTTATGCGGATGCTGTAGGCGTATCTCCCGTAGCTGTACACTTCATCAACGAAGCCGCTTCTTATGATCCGACCTTGTGGACAACGGTCAATTTCTATGGTCAGAAGAATGTGCCCGTGTTTGCGGCTGCTACAACGGGAACAGGCTCCAAGGGAAATACGGTAAACGTGGATGATGTCAAAGCACCTGCCGCAACTATCTTCAAACTGAAAAACAGTTATGTGCTGTTTGATGTGACCTGCGTGGAGGGTATCGCCGTAGGTACTACGGCTGCCGGATACAAGGCGGAAGAGATTGCCGTGAATGGTTTTGTACATACGTATAAGGTATCGGTAAGCGATGAGAGTAGTGTTGCTGATGGTACTATCGTCTTCCAGAATGCAGGCGATACCAGTAAAGAAACGACACTGACGCTGACTGTTGCCGAGCCGAAGATGACGTTTGAAAAATCTACTGACGTCAATAATGCGGCTACGTGGGATGAAGCAAGTAGTACGTTGAAAATCGACCTTGACGCTTTGGGAGAAGGTACTTGCGACTTCAAGATCAATGCTCCGGCCGGAGTATCGATTGCCAGTCTGGCTTGCCCGTGGGTGAAAATCACAGAAACTAAGGTATGGGACGCTACAGATACATTTGCTACGTACACCATTGCCAAAGCCACTTCTATCACGGGTACAGGCGACGTGACGCTGAACTTTGTAAATGGGCTGACGGAAACAGGTAAGGATATCAGTGCTCCGGGATTGGATGTGAAATTACATAAGGAAGCCGGTAAACCCAGACTCAGTGCGGGTACTACTGTAGCAAGCTGGAGTACATTCAATCAAGGGCTGGATAAAGACTTTTCGGATACTGCGGCTGCCACTATCACGATGTATAAAGTAGCGGACAGTCAGATCACTGTAAAGATGACTTGTGGCGAAGCGGCTACGTTTGAGACGGTTACCGGATTGACTATTGAAAAGATAGGGGCTACAGATGAGTATACTGTTAAGGTATCTGATGCCAGTCAATTGAGTGGTGCGACTACTGTGGTGACTGCCAAGAATAGCGGAGATGGAACCCGTACGGCTACACTGACGATCACTTGGAAAGATCCGTCTATCACGGTGGCATTGACGGATGGTGCATCGGGAAATGTAGAGGAAAGCACTGAGGGTGGAAGTATTGTCTATACAGTAGATGTGGACAATATAAGCACTACACCTTTCGTCTTTACCGTAACTGCTCCGGGCGGTGCGAGCGTTGGCTTTACGACGGCAATGGCAAATCAGTTCCTGACAGCGAATGCCGGTAATGCCGGAGGTGATACGGTTGCTGCCGGAACGGCGGCGGTATATACGCTCGAATTGGCTGATGGATCTAAAACGGATGACATTACGCTCGTGTTTACCAATGCTGTGACCGGTGGGGGAGATAAGACGGTGATTCTTAGTCGAGTAGGTCAGCCCCATTGCTGGGGCTTTCCCCTCTAAGAACCGTACGTGA
>ERZ1673736.2639-NODE-2639-length-18797-cov-6.191388_pt1 | contig 18797 bp, 12 predicted proteins | sample MGYA00580212_ERZ1673736 | MGnify/ENA primary metagenome ERZ1673736 (study PRJEB41218, sample SAMN15661752) | gut metagenome | host: Homo sapiens | place: Canada: London | collected 2015-08-20/2019-03-30 | study: EMG produced TPA metagenomics assembly of...
TCCGCACTTCTCACGGTTCGGGGAAAAGCTGCGGATGTCATATTTCGGCTCTCTTCCGTTCCATGAGATAAGATTGATTTCTTTTGTGTAGCCGCTGTCGCCCTTAGACAATACGGCGATTTCCTTTACAATCTCATACTGGATTTCTTTCATTCTTCATACCTCAATTTTCTGCATTTACCTCCCGAAAAGAGAAGATTAGCGGCTGTCCCTGCCCCGTTTCCTCTGCAATTCACGCTCCAAAAGTTTAATGATGGTTTCCTCCATCTGCTTCGGCGTTGTGTTCTTCGGAAAATACTTTTTCAGCTTGCTTGTGTTGATTTTCAAGGTTTCTTTCTGGTTTCGAAAATGTCAAGTTTTTTTGCAACATTTTTTCAAAAAAATTTTTAACATTGTTTACCTGTTATTCATTATTTATAATGACATAATTCGGCTTCAATTACAATTATTTTTGTCATCTTTTTTAAAAAAGTGCATAGAAAAAAGACTGTCTTCCGGCAGCCATTTTCTATATGCACCTCTTAGCTTTATCCTGTTAATTTTTCCATTTCATTAATAAATTGATTTTCTGCTGTATCATACTCAAATATCTTACGAGGATAGTTATTTATCCATGTTTCTATTTCCTTGATTTCGGTTTTACTTTTCTTATCAAAATTAACTCCTTTTGGTATATGACGTCGGATTAGTCGGTTTGCATTTTCATTAGAACCTCGTTCACAACTACTATATGGATGGCAATAATATACTTTCGTTCTTTTCTTTTTATTTCTTCTCGATTTTTCCAGACCTTCTGCATCAGAAAATTCTACTCCATTGTCTACTGTAATTGTTTTAAATACATCACGGAATAATCGCTCTCCATACTTTCTTTCAATCATGTTTAATGTTTTTACAACTGTTTGTGCCTTTCTGTCAGGCATCAGATACACGATTTCTTTTCTTGTTTTTCTCTCCGTTAAAACGAGCATGACTTTTTTGGATTTACCTTGAGGACCTACAACCGTATCCATTTCCCAATGACCAAATTCTTCCCTGAAATCAATATGTTCTGGACGCTGGCTGATGCTATCCCCCGCCTGCACTCTCTTTTGTACCTTTACTTTTTTCTTTTTGTGCTGCTTTTTCTTCTCCGGCAAATCTTCCATCGTTATATTTAAAAAGATACCTTTCTTTATGTAACTATATATAGTATTGGTACTTAATGTAACTGTAAATTCTTTTCCTTCTTTTTTTATTTCATGTAAGGCAGCCGCCGGAGAACGCTTTTCATCTACTATCTTTTTTTCTATATAATGTAACAACTTTAAATCACTGCCTATTTTTAGATCTCGTCCACGTTCCTTTAATTTTTTTTGATAATGTTCCTCTGCAACATATGGATCGTATACCGTTGATTCCGTGTAATCCGTATTTCTTTTTACAAATTCCCCTCGTTTTATTTCACGATAGATTGTCTGACGGCAGACACCTAACCTTTTTGCAATAGTTGCAACCGATGTTTTATCCTGCAACCAGGCATATATCTTTAATCTATCTTCATATTTTAATTGTCTCCATTTTTTCCCCATAAATTATTCCCACCTTAATTTTATGCCTATACCTACATTTGTACTATATGTATATCTTACTTTAATAGTACATGTCAATTTGTTTCCGGGGCTTTTTTAATCGTTATTCTCCTGATTCATTTGTCTTAAAATAATAACGCAAATATTTCTTTAATCAAGGATTTTTATATAAATTCTATGAGGAAAAATTTAAATTTTTAAATATATTATGCTTTGCTATTTGTGTACCGAAATTCGGCACATTTTATTTTTTCATGTTGACAGGCGTAAAGAGATTTAGGAGAGAGGAGATAAAAAAGAGCAGAAAGGACTTAAAGTCTTTTCTGCTTTTTTGTATCTACCCTCTGTTTTTTCTTGCCGTGAGAACCCTTCTGTATTGTTGCATTTTATCTGCTCCGTACAAGGCAAAATATCTCTTTATCTCCTGATCTGTTAAGCCATCTTCGATACCTTTTATGATTTCCTCCTGCTCTTCCTGCGACAGTTCACTGGAATATCGCTGAAAACAGTCCATAATATCTCCAGATAAATCCCATTTTTTTCTATCCTGCACAGTATCTTCTTTCTTTTCGTTCCCCTCATTTTCATCATCTTCACTGTTTTCTGAAACCTGTATCTTTTTCACCATCTTCTCTAACTCCCGAAGGCTTGGCTGCGGAGTTTCGTTGAAGTTAAGATATAGAAAAGCATCTTCGTCTATCTGGAATGTCTGTATGTTATCATCCGTCTTGGCTTTTTCTTCATAAAATTCATAATCTTCCTGTGAGATATAATTTAGTCTTGATTCGAAACGGGTTGTAGTGTATTGCCTGTTTTCTTCATCATACGATACATATACAGGATTTTTATAACCATTTTTCCCTGCTATCTCCTGTGCTTCTTTAAATACTTCTGTATCAAATGACCAGTTTTTCTTATCATAGATTGGTCTTTCTCCTTTCAGAAACAGGATACAATCATTTTTCGGCATCCGGCTGACCTGTCCCGGAGTCATTAACTTCATTCCACCCTTGCTCATCTGCAGGTTTCCTCCTCCCTGCGAATGTCCTAAATTTTCGGAACGGCTGTCAATCGTCATATCCTCTAACATATCAGATATCCACTGATGTGTTGTATGTGCAGTAGCACCACTGCCGAGGAATACCGTTGTTGCACAGTTTCCCGTGAATATTTCCCATTTATCATTTGGATACAAGGTCTTTATCTGTGCTATATCCTGCAAAATAGGAACAATGGACATATTTCTGCTTCGTATCTCTCCCAGAAGCGTTTCGCAGTTTAAAGGTTTTGGACCAGCGTAATACTCATCTGCCCATAACCGCACATGGATAGGTAACTGTCCATCTCTCCGATCATCTGCGATACGTTTTAAAACAGTGAATAACTGTGTGTAGAACATATTGATAAAAAGATTATAGGAAGAATCCCCTGATGGCATAACAAGAAAAAGGGCAGTCTTTTTTTCTGGATTTCCCTCTACTCCTAATCCAAGTGATGGAATATCTATATCGTCAGTTCCTTCAAAGATTCTCTTGATTTCTGGGATTTCAAAAAGGCGTAACTGTGCATTTACCATAATAACGATAGAACGAACTGTTTCCGATGCTCCTTCCTTCAGTTTTCTATAATCCCGCACAGGTGGATAATCTACTCCATACCTCTCTTGTAATCTGTACATATCCTGCTGTAACTGTGTTGTCCCTTCCTCATCTATCTTTTGTGTTTCCCTGTTTACCAGTTCCAAAATTCCTGGCATGGATGCAACACGGTTTTCTTCTTTCGCCTGAAGCCATTCATATTCAAAGAGAGACTGCAGATACAGACCAACACCGTCATCCCAAAACGGGTCACCCTTTTGGGCATCTGGCGGTTTTACTGATGTCTGGATATTTGTGATAAGCTCTACCATGTCGGTATAATTATCTATATATACAAATGGATTATATTGGTCAGATTGTAACATATCTTTAAAGTTAAGGCTTTTTACTGTCACACCTTTTTCTTTCAGGTATCCCCCGTAATTTTTCAACAGGTCACCTTTTACATCTAAGATGATATTCGTCATATTGGCAAGCAGGATATTCGGTATCAAAAGAGAGGTTGTTTTTCCATCGCCGGAGCCTCCTAAGATGAGGATGTGCATATTTGGTAAGGCTTTTGCGTTCACCTTGATATTTTTACTAAGTAAAGTAACTGGTTCTTCTCCTTTTCCATAGAGTTTTTTTGCTGTCTTAGCAACGTCTGCCCATTCTGCAACACCATGTTCTGCATCCGGGTGAAAATTACGGTAATAGGTAAGGTAATAACAGACAAACATTGCCCATGCGACCAGGGCAATCCCCATGACTGCTGATGTCTTACTGTTTAACCAGTTACGGAAAGGGTGCAGCAATATATACGTCAATTTATCCTGATAATTTTGCATTGTCACACCATCCAGCGAAAAAAGCCCTGCTGCATAATAGGAAACAAGAAGTACAAGAACTAAGCCGATAAGAAACATCCCCCAGGGTGGTTTTCTTTTCTGTGTCATAAAATCTTTCTCCTTTTCTATAAAAAAGAACAGGCAGCATAGCATCACTGCCTGTTCTTTGTACCGAAATTCGGCACATTATTTTGATTTGATCGGCGGAGTCGGCATCTTTATCTTTAGATCACTTAAATCTTTCGCCTTTGTGTTTTCCTTATATTTTTGTAATGATGTCACTTTTCGTTCAACAGTTTTATCTACTTTATCAAAATAGCGTTTTACAAATTCCTCTCCTGTCAGTTTTCTCATCTCATGGTCTACCTGTTTTGTTATCACATCAAAAACAAACGGAGATTCATCTTTCTGCAGGAAAGCAATATAAGAGCCATTCTGCTTTTCAAAAACCTGTTCATTAGGAATGACCAGTTGCTTTTCATTTTTACCGTATGTACCTGGTATCCTGCACGAGAACTGGTTATATCTCTCCAGCCCATCCTTATTTATCACATTTGATTTTTCAACCAGTGTTCTTTTATCAATACTGACCGGGATATATGATGGGTCATTGATATATCGCAGATATGCTGTTGAGGATTCCTGTCTCATGGCATTGTGTTCGGCTGCTTCTATCTGTTGCTCTATTCTTCCTTTTTGTTTTCCCTCATACTTTGCATTCGCTGCTTTTAATTCAGGCGAAGCCGTATCAATATACTCTGCTTCTGTCTGCTGTCCTGTCTGCATATAATTGTCCATCGACATTTTTTTCATAGCAGGCACATCTATCATGCCCTTTTTTAATAAATCTTCCCGATATAATTTATACCATGATTCGACTTTAGGGAGGTCAGCATTGGCTACAACAACCTGTATCTCACCATCCCCAACGTGAAGGTCTGGAAGCTGGGAATAGTTTATCCCCATTTTTTCAAAATCTTCCTTTACCACTTCTTCTTCCTCTTCAAGAGGGAAGGAAATGATTGTTGTTTTTCCAGAAGTAAGATTCTTTAACTGCTGTAAATCTTTTTCCCCTCCTGTCATCTGCGACAGGATATGCCGTTGATACCATGCTCCAAAATTTTCCCTGTCTGGCTGGTAGACTGCTACCTGCAGCATCCCATCATTTTTTTCCAGATCGGGTAATACCATATAATGGATACCCAGTGCATCTAATTCTTCTGATAACTGTCCTTCTGGAATCTCCGGGACGTTCATGATGTCATATTTTCCATCTGTTGCTTTGAGAAATTTCTGAAAGTCAGTAAATTCAGTTACCTTAAGCTTTTTTTCCTTTACCATGCGGGCAAAATACTGAATCAACAGCACTGTCCCCATTGCTGTTAATTTAAAAAATGGGTCCATATACCTTGCTGCGTTAGAAATTGCCATTACGACTTCTCTGCTTTTATCTTCCATCTTATCCATCTCCTATCCGTACCGAAATTCGGCACATTTTATTTATAATCTGGGTGCAGCTTTTTCCGACTCTCTTTTCGGTAATACCTGTTCTTCTTTTTCTGGCTGTTCCGTCTTTTCTTTTTCCTGCTTTTCCTCTCGCTGTATATCATATTCTTTCTGCAGCTTTTCTATATGTTCCTCAATCTCTTTGTTATATTCTTCTGTTCCCTCCAGATACTTTAATGTTTCCTTCATAAGATTTATCAGATTGGATTGTGAAGTACGGTAATGAATCTCTCCGTTCTGCAGACTGTCAGGATATACATTTAAAACATTGCTTAAAAGGGTAAGTGTCATTTTGTCCGGCTGTTGTGTACCACTCTCAATCTTTCTTAATTCATCCGGCGATGACAACGTGAGTCCGGCTAATTCTTCCAGACTATATCCCCGTTCTTCTCTTAATCGCAGGATACATTCTCCCATTTTTTCTAATCTTACAGACATTTTTTCAGTTCCTCCTTCTTAATCATCTTTTTCGGTTCTTCCTTTGGTTTCATATCCAGTTCTGCATTTATTTTCGTCAGACGTTCCTGTACAGACCGTAATTCATTTTCCTTTTCAAAAGGTTTATTTACTTCTTCTTTTGCCTGAACAAGCTGCTGTCTTGCCCCTTCCAGCCGTTCTTCTGCAACATCTTTTTGTCCTGGCATTTTTCTTAATGCCGTAAGGATACGTTCTATGTTGCGTACAGGGTCTTTCTTTACTTCGACAGTAACGGAGGATTCTCTTGTCAGCTTTACATAAAAACTATTATCAAAAAGAGAATACGAGACCTTCATTTTGAATCCCTTAAAAGTCCCTATGTCTGCTGCATCTGTATGTTCCTTTTTCATTTTTGTACACGCTTGTACAAGAATCTCACCTGCTGTCTTTTCATTATCATAAGTGATCCCATGTATCTCCATGGAAAAAGGCGTATTCATGGCAGTATCTAAATGGGCTATGTCTGCTTCATACGCTGCGGTCAGTTCCTCATATTTTGCAATCTGCTGTGGGTATTCTACCGCAATCGCATCCTGAAGCCGGAACAGATTACTTTCATAGTTTGCTTTCAGCATCTTTAACTTCGTTACCTGTATATCCAGGTCCATTTTTTCCTTAATCTTAGGGTTTCCCGTTGCCAGGGCTTTTACCTCTGCATAAGATAAGGCAGCTTCATCCACATCCTGACAGGAACGGACTGGGGATTTTGAAGTCATGATCTGTCCAATGAACTTCTGTTTATTCTCGATGAGCTGCCAGGAATAGGCATCAAACGTATTTTCTGTGATATAACGGAATATCTTCACTTTTTCATTTTGATTTCCCTGCCTTAATATACGTCCTTCCTGCTGCTCTATATCCGCAGGTCTCCACGGCACATCTAAATGATGCAGGGCGATGAGTTTGTCCTGTACATTGGTTCCTGCCCCCATTTTCGAAGTGGAACCGAGCAGGAAACGTACCTGTCCAGAACGTACCTTTGTAAAGAGTTTTGCTTTCTGTACATCCGTATTGGCATCATGGATAAAAGCAATCTCCTGTTCTGGTACTCCTTTCTGCATCAGTTTTTCTTTCAGGGCATCATAGACATTAAACGTCCCATCTTTTTTAGGTGTAGAAGAATCACAAAAGATAAGCTGTGCTGACCTCTGCTCTTTTGTTTCCTTCCATATCTCAAAACATTTTTCTGCACAGGCAGAAACTTTATTATTTTCCGTATCTGGGAGCATATCATTTATGAGACGCTGGTCTAATGCCAGTTTACGTCCATCGGTCGTAATCTTGAGCATGTTATCTTCCGATGGATCTACTTCCCGGTTTCTTACCCTGTCCGCACGTTCTGACAGGGATTCTAATATTTCTTTTTGTTCTTCACTTGCAGGCAGTACGATGTTTTCATATTCTGCTTCCGGAACAGGCAGCCGTAACATGTCGGCAGTCTGTATGTCTGCTACTTCCTGAAAAACAGACATCAATTCCGGCAGGTTAAAGAAGTTCGCAAAACGGGTCTTCATACGGTATCCACTGCCCTCTGGCGATAATTCCAGAGCCGTTACCGTCTCCCCAAATGCAGATGCCCAGTTATCAAACATTCCTAACTCCATTTCCTGCAGACGGTCATACTGCAGGTATCTCTGGATAGTATATAATTCTGTCATACTATTTGAAACTGGAGTACCTGTTGCAAAAGTGATCCCCTTTCCACCTGTGATTTCATCCATATAACGGCATTTATTGTACATATCCATTGATTTTTGGGATTCACTTTGTGCAACCCCGGCAACATTTCTCATTTTTGTATACAAAAATAGGTTCTTGAAACCGTGCGATTCATCTACAAACAGCCTGTCTACACCTAATTCTTCAAAAGTAACAACATCATCTTTTTTCTTTTCATTCAATTTCTCCAGCCTTACTTCTAAACTTTTCCGGCTTTTCACCATCTGTTTGATAGTATAGTTTTCTCCCTGCTCTTTTTTTGCCAGTGTGATAGCGATTTCAATCTCATCAATCTGGCTTTCTAAAACAGCACGCTGTCTTTCTGCAGAAAGAGGGATTTTTTCAAACTGAGAATGACCGATGATAATCGCATCGTAATCGCCTGTTGCAATCCTCGCACAGAATCTTTTTCGGTTTTCTGGGCGGAAATCTTTTTTTGTTGCCACAAGGATATTGGCAGCAGGATATAGAGTAAGAAATTCTGCTCCCCATTGTTCTGTAAGGTGGTTTGGCACGACAAACAGGGATTTATGAGCAAGTCCGATACGTTTTGCTTCCATTGCAGCAGCAGCCATTTCAAACGTCTTACCTGCTCCTACACAGTGGGCGAGCAGGGTATTTCTGCCGTAAAGCTGATGGGCGATTGCATTTTTCTGATGGGGTTTCAAAGTGATCTCTGGATTCATGCCAGGAAACTCCAGGTGCCTTCCATCAAACTGTCTTGGACGTATTGAATTGAATTTTTCGTTATAAATAGAAACCAGCATTTCCCGCCGTTCTCTATCCCGAAAAATCCAGTCTTTAAATTTTTCTTTTATCATATCCTGTTTCTGGCTGGCTAATATCGTTTCCTTTTTATTTAATTCTCTATGTTCTTTTCCTTCTGTATCCGTGTAAGTATCAAATATCTGGATATTTTTCAGGTTCAAAGAACTTTCCAGTAAACGATATGCCGTTGCCCTTTTTGTTCCGTAAGTATTTGTTACTAAAATACTTCTGTCCGTGTTTTTTCCTTCGATATTCCATTCTCCTGTATATTTGGAATACTGCAGCTTGATTATATCTTTAATATATTGTGGTGGCTGGAAAGTTTCTCTCATGAACTGGTCATATACTTCCAGAGGAATCCACATCGTTCCCAAACGGACTTCAATCTCGGAAGCATCCAGTTTTTTTGGCTGTACCTTCTTTAATGCTTCTACATTACTTTTATAGCCGGTATCATTTTCTGATGTTTTTTCTGCTATACGCAGTTTTTCCCGGACATTTCCCGACAGATATTCGTCAGCCGTTTCCCATCCCTGCGTATCTGGATTTTTAAATATAACTCCCGTTAATTCTTCTGTGATCTGTTCAGCAGATTTTCCGCACAGACCTGACATAAAAGAAAGGGCAACTTTTCCGTTTTCCTCCAGTGATACTGCCAACGCTTCATTTGCAGTATCTACATGAGTGATCGTTTCGCTCTTTCGGATAGTACGTTTCGTGAACATGTCCGCTTTTCTGTCAAGGTTTCCATCTTCATCTAATTTCTCTAAAGAACATAACAGAGGATAAGAGGAATCTTCCGAGAAAGCCCTTTTGTTCGCCGTACTATTTAACAACCCCCATTTGGCAGTATACGAATCATAAAGTGTATTGAGCCTTACCTGTTCTGCAGAAATCTTTGTATCTGCATCCTCTGTTTCCTCCATTTGCAGACGGATCAGTTCACGGACACAGTCCCTTATTGCGACCATACCTGTGATACGTGCTTTTGCTGTTTTCGCTGTCTCTTTTTGTTCCAGACCGGATTCATTTTTATAATAAACCTCTCCCGTGTCAGATAGTACATAGCTGTACATCCGTACCTCGGAAGCATCGGGTGCATCTGTCGGCTGTTCTGCTTCGTACCGAAATTCGGCACGTTCTTCTTCCACTCTTTCAGGTATATGTCCTGTAATATGTGATATAGCAGCCCGCAGCCGTTCTCCTAAAGGAACTCCCTCTTTTTCTACACAAGTAGTTTCCATTCCATATGGTCCTGATATTTCCTGCATTGTTCCCAATATCATTTCCGGGTGTTGTACAAAATAGCTGTTTATACGGAATCCCTGTGCATCTTCTGTAATAGTGGTCCATTCAGGATTTTCTATTTCTCTTTCCCGTTTCTGCAGAAATAAAATATCCGCTGTTACTTTCGTTCCGGCATTTTTAAATGCCGTATTAGGCAAACGGATAGCTCCCAGTAATTCTGCCTTCTTAAAAAGAAATTCCCTGACTTTTGTACTTTCTTTATCCATTGTACCTTTTGTTGTGATGTACGCAGCAACACCACCAGCACGTAATTTATCCAGAGTTTTTGCAAAAAAATAGTCATGGATTAAAAATCCATGACTGTTATAAACTGGGTCATTTACCCGGTAATCTCCAAATGGCACATTTCCAATCGCTACATCAAAGTATCCATCTGGATATTTGGTACGTTCAAATCCTATATTCTGGATATTTGCTTCAGGATAAAGATAGCCTGCTATCTTTGCACTCATGCGGTCTAATTCAACACCATATAAAGTAGAACCATCCATATTTTCTGGAACAAGACCAAAGAAATTCCCAATCCCACAGGAAGGCTCTAATATCCTTCCCCGGCTAAATCCCATATTTTCTAATACCTGATACATTGCTTTAATGATAAGGGGCTGCGTATAATGGGCATTTAAAACAGATTCTTCTGCAGAACGGTATTCTTTCGGGGTAAGGGCTGTGTGTATCCGTTCCCGTTCTTCCTGCCATTGTGATCTGTTCACATCAAAGACATCTGCAATCCCACCCCAGCCAACATAATCTGCTAATATATCCTGTTCTTCTCTTGTTGCCTTGCGCTGTTCCTGATCTAATTGTTTTACAGTCTCAATCGCAAGGATATTTTTCCAGCATTTTTCACGGGTTGTTCCTGTTCCCAGTTCTTCTTTTGAAATATGATAATTCTGCCCCATGTTTTCAGAGACAGGGGTAATCGCTATATTGTCCGTATCTAAGATTTCTTCCTGCAGTTCTACCGCCGCAATACTGTCTTTTCTTATCTCTACTGCCCAGTCTATTATATCATCATATCGGATTTCTCTTATCTTATCTGCATGATTTTTGATATATGTCCTTGCTTCATTTTCACTATGAAAGAGTACCGTTTCTGAAAGATATGTTTCCAATCCATTATTACCCTTGCGTAACAAACGGTAAACAGGCTGCCGGTTTCCGTCTGTATCAATCGCTGTGACAAAAGAAACCGTTAAATCTTCATAATCCTCACTGCTTTCTATAGCTACTTCAATGAGATTTGATTCTTTTTGTTGTTCTTCTATCCAAGCATCAGCTTCTTTTCTAGTTTTACAAAACTTACTACGTCCTGAGAGAACAAAATCATCATTCTCTCTTGTCAATTCCTGTGCGTGGAATGGAAAATCTATTCTTCCAGTATCAGCAATCTCATATTTTTTATCCTGTAAAATCTGCGGTTCCTCTTTCTGCATTAATTCATCAAGCTGTTTCTGTTCTGCAGGTGTTAGGTCTGTATGTTCTTCAAGATATGGCAAAAAGTTTTCACTATACTTTGTAATCTGTTCTATCTTTTCATCCAGCACTCCATCCTGTTCCCAGTATTGTCTATACATACATTCTGAAGATAAACAGTAATCATAATATTCCCGGATGTGTTCTAAAAGGGATTTTCCTTCTGAACCTATGTCATATCTGCCCTTGAAAGAATATTCTTCTCCATCTATGATCGCATAGATAGAAAATGCTGTCTTATAATAAGAATATCCCTCTTCTTCATTCTCCTGCTTCTCCATCTCTTGTTCATCCAATACTGTAAATAGTTTATTTGCTACAGCAAAAGACATTTTCCGAACAGTAAAATCACCTTTTTCTCTATCATAAGGGCTTATAACATCATGCTCTGAAAAATCTATCTGGAATAATAATTCATCTGGCTTTGATTCTTGTGTACCGAAATTCGGCACATTTTCTCTCTCCCTTTCTTTATTTTTTGTCTGTTTATTCTCTGTTTCTATATTTTCCTGCTGCTGTGAATAAGGATATTCTTTATTTTCTATCAACGTGCGGATACGTTTTTCTGCCTCTTTCCATGTCAGGTTTTTCTGTATATTCCCTTTTTTCAAAAGAAATCCTCTTGCATCATGCCATTCATCTGAATGAAATGCTCCTGATATAGAAGCAGAGTGTCCGCCAGTACCATATTCTTCTTTTAAAAAAGCAATCGCTGTTTTTGCATCTGGTACAGGGTCTTGCTGATAAAAAGAAAGTATTCGGCTCTTTCCGCCTTGAACGATACCGCCTTCCTGCAACAATTTATCTATCTCATCTGCTGTGATAAATGCTATGTGTACTGGTTCTGTTCCATTTTGTGAAACAGGTATAAGTGCCTGATTCAGTTTTTTAAGATGTTCTTTTGCTGTTTCAAAATTCCTTTTCTGCCAGCCAGTTTCAAAATCTACACGTTTTTCAAATGATAGAAGTTCTTCATATATGGTATTTACACCTATAGGATCTCTTAGCTCCCCAGTAATCTTCTCAACAGCTTCAATATAAACTGAACCCCACCGTGATTCCAGCCTGCTGTCTCTGTAAAAGAAAAAAACATATTTTGCTATTCTCGTCCGTATCGTATCAAATGCTTTTTCCTGCAATTCTTTTGTAGTAAATTGTCCATTTTGATAAAGACTTTCAATCCGTTCTGCAGCTTCAACCCATGATATTGTCTTTTCGGGATTCTTTCTTGCACCATTTCCACGGTGGAAAGAAATACCATCCTCGCTATACCAGACACTTACTTTTACCCCATCTGACATTGCAAGCCCTTTACCGCCTACCCACATCTTTTTTAAATCTCCTGTGAGCAATTCGCTTGGATTTTCCTGTACTAAATCAAATAAGATATATTCTAAAGAATCTTGATTATTTCCACCTGTACGCAGGCATTCATCAATATAACTGTCTGGAAATTCAAAAACAGCAGCAGGTGTATCACCTGCTGCTGTTCCATAATCAGCCTGTTCTTGCGGACTTTCGGGGAAAAGACTTAGCTGAATATAATCTCCTCTTTGATCATCTCCTCTGCCTGCTGTTTGCAGTTGTTCACTATTCCGACCCACTTCATCTGGTCGGCTGCTTTCAGTTCTTCTGTCGCTCCTGCTGTTTTCATCAGCTCCGGAAGCAGTTCGTCCATTCTCTCCTCGGCTCTCCGCTGAATCTCTATCATATGTCCTTCGTAATCTCCCATTTTGAGAACCTGATATGTTGACTTCTTGTGTTCCTTCAGATACTTCTCTCTCATCAGGCTGTATTTCCCGATGTATCCTTCCGTCTGTTTTCTCAATCCTAAATCTGGATACATCAGTCCGTCCTCGCCTTTCGTGTATGTTAATTTCATTTCTGTTCACCCCATTCTTTTCTTTTATTATTTCGTTGACTCTATTATATTCCTCCTGTCTTCCTTGTACAATATCTTTTGCCCTGTTTTTTTGTAAATTTTTCCGCCAAAGAAAGGCTCCTACATCTTTTAAAATAGCAGAACAATTTTCACTTATAAGACTTCCTAATCTTGTAAGCACTTCTGCACTATTAAAATCCGTGATTGCTCGAAAATCTTCAATATACATATATTCACCGGGATTTATTCCACATCGTCTTAACAGTATATACCACGTAGTCGATATAAATAATTCTCGATATTCTACACGAATAGTATCATAATCTAATTCTTCTAAATAAGACCCCTCTTTATTTTGAAAAATTAAAGGCAGTTCATCACTGATACCATCCTCCGCAAGATCTTCCGCAAGTTTTTTCAATATTGTAACAAGGTCTGTGTCTTTTCCTTCAATACTATACTTTGCCTTTAAATAATCGGATAAACTTTGAGCATCCTCTTTCTCCATCTCCCATATATAAGGTTTTCTTATCTCAGTAACCGGGATATTTTGTACAGCCCCTGTATCTTTATAATCATAAACATATCTTAACTTTTTTCGTGAATCCACAGTCTGGATAAGAGCAATTCCTTCTGTACCCCGTTTTACATAGTGGTTCATTTCTTTCCACTTTTCAAAACTTGTACAACCTACCGCATTGGGACGCTGTGCATAAATCATAAGCTGGTCATCAAAATCATACTGATAGACACGGGATGCTGTATTTAAAAATTTTAACCATTCCTCTGGGAAAGAAGAAACCTTTTGTACTGTTTCCTCAAACATTTCCTCTGCAGTTGGTAACTTCATTGCCATACATTATTCCTCCTTTACAGTCTCGGAGCCTGTTCTGGTTTTTTAGGTTTCATCAACGATTTTTCTTTTTTATTAAAATGATTCTCTAAATAATTTACTGCTTTTTGAACTTCCTTGTTTTCTTTGTAAAAAGGTACTATATCAAGAAATTCCCTACAAATCTCTCCTCCTTCAAACAAGCTACATTTTCCCGGATATAAATTTTCTTCTGGAAAATGTAGGTCAATACCAATTCCTTTTCTGCCATGCATCCTTTCTTCTGGTATCTTTTCATATATTTTTATTGCTTCATCGAGTGTTAATCCCTCATGGTATTCACCTAATGATGGAAATTCCGAACATTCCGCAACATAAAAATCAACTTTTACTATATACTCTGCTTCTTCAATGTCCTGTTCTAGCTTCTCATAATCCGTCTCACGAATATTTTCAATAGTTATTCCTTCATCATTTAAAATATCTTCTGTCGCTTCTGCAATCGAAACCTCTGGATTATCATAAATCCCTCCATCCAATTCTTTAAACTCATGATTGTAAAATGTGTAATCATATCCCCCGTCTGTTTCATGAATCATAAAATAACCGTTATCTTCTGGCAAGAGATATGCAGCTTCTTTCTTCTGATATAGAGATTTGCTTAATAAATATTCTCCAATTAATTTCATTGCTTCAGGACTAAAGCCATGCCATAAATCTTCTGCAATAACCTGTCCTTGTTCATTTACAATAATATCTGCAACCTGTTCTCCAAATTCATCATGCCGCATCTGAAAAAATTTCTCATTGTGAAATTCCTGCATCTGTATTGAATGCCATGTTCCAAAGTGTCCTTCAGCTGTAAAACCCTTTGTTGATTCTGTTATCTGTTCTACTACTCTTAACGACGGCTCTTTATAAAAATCAGGCAACGGAACAAACCCTATCATGTCCACGTAAGAGACATTTACTTTGCCATTTCTTTTTATCAAAATAATGTCACTTACAGAGAGGGAATGTCCTGTAAAATCATCAGGGTGTGCAATATTAAATTTTGTAAACAGGCTGTCTCTATTTTCATCTGCTCCTAAAATATCACTGTAAACAAGCTGATACTCTGTTCGCTCTGGTACTTTTCCTTTTGAACGTAAAGAATCAAAAGAAAGGAAAGCATAATCTCTTCCTGCACCTTTCCTGTTAACCTGATAGATTCCATAGGCATCTTCTTTTCCATGCAGGATTTCTTCCTCTGTCAGCCTGCCACCCGTTTGTTCTATCTTTACCATTATTGTCCCCTCCGTTTCTTTCTTACTTGTCTTAATCTCTGCATCATTGCAGGAGTAAGACTTGCAGAAGCATATGTTTTCATTTCCTCAACAGTGTCACCTTCTTCGAGACATTTAATCAGAAATTCTTTTTGTGCTTCATTAAATGTATCGCCTGCCAGATACGTTTCAATAAATCTATCCGGCTCCTTTGATCTCTTTTCTTCTTTATTGAAAAAATGCCAGCGTTTCTTTTTTTCGGTTACATCTCTTACTGAATTTTCTTTTTTAGACGGTACCTCTTTTTGCTCTTCCTTATCATCGTCAGATGATTTTTTTTCTTCTAACTGTAAAAGAAGTGTCTTCTTTTCTGTTTGCCATATTTTTTTATTCTGCTCTATCTCATTCACTAGACTTTGTATCTTTTCATCTCTTTCTTTTATTAATTCCTCTTTTGCTGCCAAAGAGTTTTGATAGGATTCCCTTTGTTCCGTAAGGGCATTTTTTTGTATATCTAACGTCTGCTGCAATGTAGCGTTCAATGTTATTCTTAATTCTTCCGTCTCCTGAAACACCTTACCAGCTTTATCATGTAACTCTGAAATCTGCTTTTGCATTTCTGAATTAGGTACGAATATGTTTTCCAGAAAATTCAGCCGTTCTTCTTTGATGTGTTTAATTTTAACCCGCCAGTCCTGAACAGCAATGCTATCAATCCGACGTATCTCTTCCACAGTCATTCCATCTAATGCACATATGCAGTAGTATTCCCGGAATACATCGTCATCTATCTCATCCAAATAGGCAAGCATTTCAGCCGTACAGTTTGCTTCCTGCAAAACCTTTCTTTGAAATTCTATGATGATATTTTTTTCCTCCTCTTGCTCCATTTATTTTCACCTCCTGTGCCGAATTTCGGTACGTTCTGTTTTTGAAATCTTCTGCTCTTTATTCAGACTTCTTTCTTCTTCAACGATTCGGTTTACAATCCGTTTTTCATGACGGATTTCCCGAAGTATTGCATTAATCTGCTGTCTTTCTTCTCCAGCTTTTAACATTCCTTCGGGTATCTGTTTCAAGAACATATTTAATTCCTCTTGATATATTTCAAATCGGTCATCCCAATCTGGGGTATCAGACAGACGTTTTTTCAAAGCCCTGTACTGCCTTAACATTTCTTTATCTTCCACTGAACGGAGAGAACTCCGGCGGTTCATCAACTGCTTCTCTTTTGCCAGTAAAGCATTTTGTTTTTCTAATAAATCATCCTCTGTCTTAATGTTGTTTTTTAGAATGTATTTGCATTCTTCATATAACTCATTAATCCGAATGGCATTTTTCCGCACATCTTTTTGATTTACTGCATAAGGATTTTTCCCTTCAAGATAATGCCCTGCTTGATAAAAAATTTTGATTTTTTTAATCTGAAATATCGTAAGTGTCTCTGTATATTGAAAGATTTCTCTTTCATATTTCTTAGACAATTTAGAGGACAGAATACTTTCTGCCCCCTTTTCCTTTCCTTTGTTTTGAATCCTCTCTTGGATTTCTTCTTTCCTGTATCCTGTACCAAGACGGGAATCTCTCCGTCCCCGTTCAAAACCGGGTGGGATATATGTCACATACTTCCCTTGACGGATTTTATATCCTAGACTTTCCATTTGCTTCACAAAATCGTTCCAATCTTCTGACGTAGCAATCGCAAAGTCTATGTCTGCCTTAATAATCTTTTCAGATGATGGTCTGCCCTCTTTCTCTGCATAATGTGCTGCATAAGATTTTCCTATCTTATTGTGTGGGTCATAAACCAGTGGCGGCAGACCATATTTTTCACAAACACGGTCTGTAATTGGCTGGATATATTTTTCCCAGTCTCCTTTTTCATAACGGTACTTATACCCATCCATTCGGTTGACAGAATTAAAAACAATATGTCCATGCATATGTTTTTGATCAGTGTGAATAGAGAACACATAATCAAAATTTTCTCCAAGATATTCTTCGCAAAAATCATTTATTACCGCATATGCTTCTTCTTTTGTCGCTTCTCCCGGTGGAAATGAGATAACGAAATGATAGCCTTGCCTTCCATTTTCTTTTTCCCATTCTTGCTTTGTATCCATCATTACCTGATAAACTTCCTGCGGAGTAGTTCCTGCATTTCCTCCAACCAGTCCCTCTGTTTTATCAGAATTTAAGATATACGAAATACAATTTTTTAAATGTGCCGCCCCACCTCCCTGTGGTGTTCCAATATTCGATAGCTTAGTGATTGCCATAATCCTCTACCTTCTCATTAAGCGTTTTCATCTCATGCTTTACCTGCTCTAATGCTTTTTCAAGATTATAAATATCAATCTGATTGCCATAACCAGCATTAATTTTTGCAACAACCTGATTGATGTTGACTCCTATTTTACGCACTTGGTAGGAAAGAGTTTTTAACTCTTTTTTCAAGCTGACAGGATTATCGTCCTGTAAAAAAATACACTTCCGTATATATGCAGAAGTGTTTGATTTTTCTCCCTTTTTTGTTTTTGTTTCGTGGTCATTCTCCGCTTTAGCTAAAAGTAATTGATACTCTTTTTCTGTCAGCCGGAGGTCGAATCTCCTTTTCCTTATTTGTCCTCACCTTCTTGTTCTTTTTCCTCTATTGATTCTTCCTCTGATTCTTTTTCTTCAGTAAATTCAGACATGTACATGTCCAAAACTGTTTTTAAATCTTCGATTTTTTTAGCATCCATCGGTCCAAGATATTCCGTAACGATTTCTGCAAGCTGTTTATTTTCTTCATTCTCTTTCTGTTCTTTTGCTTTTCTCAGTTTTTCTTCTACCTCTTTTTTTCTTTCTGCAAGTCTGTTTTCTTTCTCTATTAATTTTTTAAGCTCATCCTCTAATTTTTCAATCTGTTTATTCCAATCCATCTCATCAATCTCCTTCTTTGTTTTTCTTTTCAAGTGCATCTATTTTTGCTTGTAGATTTTTTACCTCTGCCTGCAATGCTTTCCTTTTTAATAATTCATACTGTGATACCTCTGTAATCTGATTTGGATATTCATAACGGCAGAGTGTATATTTTTCTTCATCATCATCTCCTCTTGGTGATGGATATTTTTGATACATCTTATACCATTTTTCAAGAAAATCATTGATAATACTATCGCTGTCAAATTTTAAATAGTATCCGTCCTCTTTCTTAACTGGGCGCAATCCGTGAAAATCTTCCATATCAAACAGTGCGTAAAACATTTCCTGATAGGAAAGCATATCTGCATGGATCAAAGCACCTTCACCAACTCCTAAAGCATTACACATATCTTTCAAGATTTTTTCTCTTGGAATTTTTTTATTTTTTTCATACTGTGCGATCCTTACATCTGCAGATGAAAAAGAAAAGCCACACATCACACCTAATTCTTTTTGTGTGTACTTACGCAGCATACGGATTTTTTTAATCTTTTGCCCCAGAGAACCGGGAGATACCCAATTTTCTTTTTTGCATTCTATGATTTGCTTTATCCAATCCATCTCATCCATCCTTTAGAATTTATTTTAGGAAATCTGGTTT
>ERZ1673736.2641-NODE-2641-length-18790-cov-9.634054_pt1 | contig 18790 bp, 18 predicted proteins | sample MGYA00580212_ERZ1673736 | MGnify/ENA primary metagenome ERZ1673736 (study PRJEB41218, sample SAMN15661752) | gut metagenome | host: Homo sapiens | place: Canada: London | collected 2015-08-20/2019-03-30 | study: EMG produced TPA metagenomics assembly of...
GACAGCGCCGCCGCAGTGGACACAGTCACAAATCTCTGCATCTTTCTTTTCATCTTGTTTGCTTCCTCCCTAAATTTGTTCACGCTCTGCAAAATAGATGTCTTGTTCCTCCGCTTTACCGCCTCCCATTTTTCGTTGTTTTCCATAATTTTTGCTGCTTGGACTGATGTCTTTCATTATATCCTGTTCAATACATTTTTTCTAGTGTTAAATTATAGATAGTACCATGCAAAAGATTCATTGAATCTTTTGCAAATGACAGGCGGGGGAGGCCCTCCGGCCTCCCCCGCCCGTTCCCTTTCAACCCCCGGTCAGTCTTTTCAGCCCCTCCCAGAGCTCGATGGCCTTGAACTTCAGCACATATCCCTGGGTCTCGCCAGTCATCAGGGCGGCCTGGTCATCGGTGAAGCGTCCCGCCTGGGCCGCCTCCTCCACCGTCTCGCTGGCCGCACCCAAGCACAGGGGCGGGAAGGCCACGCACCACCAGTTCTGCCCCGCTCCCTCGCCGATGACCACCCGCAGGGCCGTGTATTCTCCTGCCGGAAGGGCAAAGTCCTCATACTCCTTGGTGGGGAACCAGGTCTCTGTCAGCTCCGCCCGGACCGCGTAGTCGCAGCCCCGCTCCTCCAGCACCCGCTGTCCTGCCGCTGCCAGCTCAGGCAGATGCTCCTGGATGGCCGCCGCCGCCGCCGTGCGGTCTGCCCCCGCCGGGTACAGCTCCTCCGCGTGGGCCAGGACCTGGTCCCGAACCTCCAGTTTCAGTGCCTGGTCCTCCGGGCTGTCTGAATTGGCGATGACATGGAGGCGGATCACCTGGTCCGCCAGCCGCTCCTGCTCCCGGTCCAGCCATCCCCCCAGTGCCAGTGCGCACAGCACGCCGCACATCAGCGCCAACTCCCAGCGCTTCATTTTTCGGTCCATATACAACACCATCCATACCTTTCGTATTTTCCGAGTGGAATTCTACGAAGAGTATGGACAGTGTCTTTCCTTCTTAAACCGTTTCCGCCAAAAATGTATCCCGGTTCTGCTCTGACAGAAGGGCACAGGCCTCCTCTGCCAGCTCCTTCCGTTGGAACAGGCCAAAGGCGGTGGGGCCCGTCCCGCTCATGGTGGCGCCCAGGGCTCCGCACTGGATCAGTGTGTGCTTGATCTCTGCCACCCTTACCTCCTGCCGCTCCGGCAGCACTTCCTCAAACACGTTGTACATGCGTCGGGCCACACCAGGCAGGTCCCCCGCCGCCAGCGCTGCCAGCAGTCCGGCGGTGTCGGGCCGGCAGCGGACCCGCATCCCGTCGATGCGTGCAAACAGCTCTGGCGTGGAGACGGGGAAATCCGGCTTGCACACAGCCACCCAGCACCGGGGCAGCGGGGGCAGCGGGGTCAGCATCTCCCCCCGCCCCTCGGCCAAGGCGGTGCCGCCCAGTACGCAGTAAGGGACGTCGGAGCCCACCCCTTCCCCCACCCGTGCCAGCTCCTCCATGGAGAAGGGATTCCCCTCCTTCTCGTTCAGGGCCCGCAGCACAGCGGCGGCATCGGTGCTGCCGCCGGCCATCCCGGCGCACACCGGGATGCGCTTGCGGATGGAGATCTCCAGTCCCGGCACCGGTCGTCCCAGCGTCTCATAGAAGCGGAGCGCGGCGGCGGCGGCCAGGTTCTTGGGCCCCGTGGGCAGGAAATACAGGTCGGTCTGCACCCGCACGCCCTCCCCGCCCGGCTCCAGGGTGAGGGTATCCCCCAGGGTGATGGACTGCATCACCATCTTCAGGTCGTGGTAGCCGTCAGGCCGCTTTCCCAGCACATCCAGCGTCAGGTTCAGCTTGGCGGGGGCAAATCGTTCCATCGTCCGCACCTCCACCGGTTCACAGCCGGATCTTCCGGGCCTCTAAGTAAAAGCGCTTGTCGTGGGCCTCCCCCATGGAGAAGGTCTTTCGGGGCAGCACTCCGTCGTGGATCACGGTGGGGAACAGCTCCTCCTTTTTCATGGGCGGCAGGAGGAAGCCGATGGCCTTGGGCCGCCGGGTCAGCTCTTCCACTACCTCGGCCCCGTGGATATAGTCCAGGCTGACGCCGGACCGCCCCTCCATCCACCGGTCCAGGAAGGACTGAAGGGTTCCCACCGCCAGCTGGGCGGCGGGGTCAGGGACGGTGAGAGCCCCCCGGGCGTTCCCGTAGAGGTAGCGGATCACATGTCCGTCCCCCTCCCCCTCCCGGGCATCGGGGTAAGCCATGCGCAGGGCGGAGAGCACCTGGGCCGGCTCCGCGCCGAAGACCACCCGGTGGATGGGCTCGAACTCCAGGGACTCGTCGTGGAGGTTGACCAGCTCCGCCAGGGCGTACCGGGAGGGCAGGGTCTCCCACTGATCCTGGGGCGTGATGCGCTTCTGCCGCTCATAGCACTCCTTGGCGGTGGCCAGGGAGTGGTTCCCGTCTCCCACAGCGAACAGGAGGACAGGCTGGTCCTGGGTCCCGTAGCGGGCGTTGAAGGCGGCGGGATCAGCCAGAGCCTGGAGGGCGCCGGCCACGGCGGAGAGCTGCTCCCTCCCCAGCTTCCAACCGGCCAGGTGGCCGCCCCGCTCCATCAGATTGAAGTCATAGACCTGCTCCATGCCCGCCTTCTCCCGGGCCAGGGGCTCGATGACGGTGCGCTCCGGATCGTCAGCGAGGAGCATGACGTGAGGCAGCTCAATGGGGGCGTTCTTCCGCACCGCCACTCGGGGCGGGATACGGGAGAGGACGGTGCCCTCGGTGGCCCGCACCTGGGCCGGGGAGCCCGGCTCATAGTCGTACTGCTCCAGGTCCACCATGCCCACCAGTCCTCTGCGGAGCTTTCCGTTGTGCAGGGTGCGCTCTACATAGATCATGGTCTGGGGCAGAAGGGCAAACCTCTCCTCCCGCAGATAGCGGGACATGGTGTTGTTGATCTCCATGATGTCGGTCTCCACGCTGGGACCGTCCAGACAGCTCTCCGGCAGGATGAGCCGCAGGGATGAGGGGGCCCGCCCCACCCTCTCTTCTACCCGCTGCCAGTATTCCGGCTGTGAGGTGTACTGGTCACAGGCCACCACGCTCCACAGGCCCAGGTCGCAGTTTTGGGGGAGCAGGATATCCGCCGGACGAAAGGGGAGGGTTTCAAATAAATCATTCATCAATGGTCACTCACTTTAATCGTTCTCTTGATACAGGGGGATTTTGCCGGCCTTGGCAGTTTTGGTTCTTTCCGCAGGGCGCGATGACTCGGCGCGCCGTCTTGGGTAGTTTTCGCAGGTGGGTCGCCGCCTGCGGGCGGCAAGTGACTTTCCCAGCGCCGGGAAAGTCACCAAAGGATCGCCGGGGGGCAGCTCAGGATGATCGCTTCACGCTCATATCCGCCTTACCCCGGGTCCTTCATTACGGGGACACGCTCCTGTTTGGTCATACGTTATTTCCGGCTCGCAAAATCTGAGTGGCTGGTCTAAATTCCCACCGGGCCACTGGGCCCTGGTCTGCAGAAATTCAGGGCGCATGCAATTCCACAACTGCGCCTGGCTTTGCTAAGCCGACACTCCCGGTGCGAATCCTGGCATGCCGGTCTGGGACCGGCCTCTACGGTATCACCGAAGAGGCCCCTTTTTGCAGGAGCGGCACACTTGGACGGCACGCTGTGGGAAAGGTTACTTTTTGAGACGCTGCCACTCCTCCAGCTAGGAGATTATGGCATCCAGCTTTTCTTCCATCCGGTCCCACTGTTTCTTGACCTTCCAGCAAAGGACCACCAGCGCTCCCAGCCCCACAGCCTTCACAGCAATCAGGAGCAGGGCCGCGATGCGGGCCGCCATGTCAAGGCTGCCCAGCCAGGCCGCCAGGTAGACGAGGAAAATAAGTCCAAAAATGACCGCCACGGTCTTCATAGGGCCCACTCCTTTCGCAACACCTATCTTTGCTTCTGCTCTGTTGGGGGCACTCCTCAATGTGATTTGAAGTGCGGTCTGATTTCGTCTTCTCCGTTCTTTAGACAGAGAGCTATCAGCCTATGGCCCCCTTGATGGCTTCCAACAACTCGCCGAACTCCTCAAAGGCGGGCAGCTCCGGGTGGTCGGCCCTGATGGCCTGGGTGCTCTTGAACAGGAAGCCCGCCTTGCTGGCCTGGATCATCCCCAGGTCGTTGAAGCTGTCCCCGCTGGCGATCGTCTCATAGCCCATGGACTGGAGGGCCTTCACCGTGGTCAGCTTGGACTGGGGGCAGCGCATCCGATAGCCCGTGATGGCTCCGTCGGGGGCCACCTCCAGGGTGTTGCAGAAGATGGTGGGCCAGTTCAGCTTGGCCATCAGGGGCTTGGCAAACTGCTCGAAGGTGTCGCTGAGGATGACCACCTGGGTGAGGGTGCGCAGCTCGTCCAGGAACTCCTTGGCCCCCGGCAGGGGGTCGATCTTGGCGATGGTGGCCTGGATCTCCTTCAGGCCCAGGCCGTGCTCCTTCAGGATCTCCAAGCGCCACTTCATCAGCTTGTCATAGTCCGGCTCGTCCCGGGTGGTGCGCTTCAGCTCCGGGATACCGCTCTCCTCCGCAAAGGCAATCCAAATCTCCGGGACCAGGACCCCCTCCATATCCAGGCATACGATATTCATGGTCGATTCTCCTCTCTGTTTCCCGGCCTGATGTCCCCGACCGAGTCCCTTCTCTTGTGTGGTCCCCGACCCACAGGGTGCAGGGATTACATGGGGCTCGTCCCAGAGGCAGACCAAAGCCGGGCGCTTTTCAATACGATTTGTAATTTTTTTCGAATAATATCCTATTTGAGTTCATTTTCAACCCCTGCCCTGGCTGCGGCGCAGGTTGGTCAGGAAGTTGTCCATCCGGGTGATGGCCTCGGAGATATCCTTCATCGAGGCGGCATAGCAGGCCCGGACGAAGCCCTCGCCCCCGGGGCCGAAGGCGGAACCGGGGATCACCGCTACCCGCTCCTCCCGCAGGAAGCGCTCACAGAACTCGTTGGAGGTCAGGCCAGTGGAACGGATATCCGGGAAGACGTAGAAAGCGCCCTTGGGCTCAAAGCAGCTCAGACCGATGCGGCGCAGATTCTCCACCAGATAGCGGCGGCGGCTGTCGTACTCCTCCCGCATGTGCTCGATGTCCCGGTCCCCGTTGCGCATGGCCTCGATGGCGGCATACTGGCTGACGGTGGGGGCGGACATGATACCGAACTGGTGCAGCTTGGTCAGGCACTGGATGATAGGCTTGGGGGCGCAGACATAGCCCATCCGCCAGCCAGTCATGGCGTGGCTCTTGGAGAAACCGTTGACCACGATGGTGCGGTCATACATCTCCTCCAGATTGGCCATGGACACATGGCGCTGGCCGTAGGTCAGCTCGGCATAGATCTCATCGGAGACCACCATGATCTCCGTGTCCCGCAGCACCTGGGCCAGAGCCTCCAGGTCCTGCCGCTCCATAATGCCGCCGGTGGGGTTGGAGGGGAAGGGCAGCACCAGCGCCTTGGTCCTGGGGGTAATGGCGGCCTTCAGCTGCTCAGGCGTCAGGCGGAACTGGTTCTCTGCCTTCAGCTCCACATAGACCGGGACACCCCCCGCCATCTCGGTGAGCGGTCCGTAGCAGACAAAGGATGGGACGGGGATGATAACCTCGTCCCCCGGGTTCAGCAGCACCCGCAGGGAGAGATCCAGCGCCTCGCTGCCCCCTACTGTGACCAAGATCTGGCTGGCGTAGTCGTATTTCAGGCCGAACCGGCGGTCCAGATAGCTGGCGATCTCCCGCCGCAGCTCCGCCATGCCCGCGTTGGAGGTATATTTGGTGTACCCCCGCTCCAGGGAATAGATACCCGCATCCCGGATGTGCCAGGGTGTCACAAAGTCGGGTTCCCCGATGCCCAGGGAAATGGCGTCCTTCATCTCCTCCAGAATATCAAAAAACTTCCGAATGCCAGAGGGCTGGATGCCCTGGATCTTCTGATTCAAGATCGTCTCATAATTCATACAAAGATATACTCCCTTTCCTGGGGCTCCTGAGGCCGGAAAATCAGGTGCTTCTCCTTATATTTTTTCAAAATGAAATGGGTAGCCGTGCCGGTGACCCCCTCCAGTGGGGCCAGGCGCTCGCCCACAAACTGGGCTACCTCCCGCAGGCTGCGTCCAGAGATGATGACTGTCAGGTCGAAGGAGCCGCTCATCAGATACATGCTCTCCACCTCGTCATACTGATAGATGCGCTCGGCGATGCGGTCAAATCCGGCCAGGGACTGAGGCGTCACCTTCACCTCGATCAGGGCGGTGACATTCTCCCGCTTGACCCGGTCCCAGTCGATCACAGCCTGGTATCCCAGGATCACGCCCTCCTCCTCCAGCCGGCGCAGCTCATCCTTTGCCTCTGCCTCGGTCATGCCGGCCTGTGCTGCCAGCTGTGCGGGAGACTGTGTGCAGTCCTGTTCCAAAAGCTCTAAAAGTGTGTTCATGTCACGGGGACCTCCCTTTCCGAAATCTTTGACTGCGGAGTCCGGCAGCCGGTGCTCCCTGTCAGAAATGAATATCGTATTTATTATATCTCATTTACCGCCCAAGCGCAATGCTGCCTTTTAGATCCCCCCCAAGATACACCAGGACCCCCTGCGGCCATAAGACGCAGGGGGTCCTGTGTTTGACTGGCAAAGATCCAGGCTCTGCTCTTTCTGCAGAATCAGGCCGCCTTGACAGCCTTACTGCCCTTTCCGGTAATGATCTGGAACACCAGCACCACGACCAGAACGCCGATACCGATGATGTCGGTCAGAGTGCCCGGATGGATCAGCATCAGACCGGCGGCGATACACACGATCCGCACGCCCCAGTTCAGATCCCGGAGCATGTAGCCGATCATGCCGGCGGCGATGAGGAACATACCCACCGAGGAGGTAAGGACCACCTGCACCACGTCCAGCGGGCCGAAATCGCCAATGAACAGCATCGTGTTATTGAAAGCAAAGATGTAGGGCACGATGAAGGCCGCGATGGCCAGACGGGTGGCGTTGAAGGCCGTCCTCATAGGCGGCGCTTTGGCGATGGCGGAGCCGGCATAGGCGGCCAGGGCCACGGGCGGGGTGATGTCGGCCACAATGCCGAAGTAGAACACGAAGAAGTTGGCAGCCATCAGATCCATGCCCATGCCCTGCACCAGGATAGGGGCACAAGTGGTGGCCATAATGACGTAGTTGGCGGTGGTGGGGACGCCCATGCCCAGCACGATGCAGCACAGCATAGTAAGGAACAGGGCGATAATCAGCTGACCGTTGGCGACCTGTACGATGGCGGTGATGAGCACATTGGCCAGACCGGTCATCGTCACCACGCCGGCGATGATGCCCGCGATGCCGCAGGCTACGCCTACAGACAGGGTATTCCGGGTCCCGGCGGCCAAGGCATCCACATAGGAGGGGGCCGCCTCACGGTTGGGCTTGCTCATTACCGTGAAGAGAACGAACAGCACCACCCAAAGGCCCATACAGATGTTATCCAGGTTCTCCGGGATCCATTCGTAGGACTTGTTGCCCAGGATCACGATGACAGCCAGGGGGATGAGGGGCAGGGCCATGAGCAGCTTTTTGCCGCCCTTCTCCCGGTCCACCATGCCCATGGTGATAGCGGCGAAGGTGGCATACACAGCGCTGCGGGACATGGTGAAGCCCACGATGATCATGTACACCAGCACGATCAGCGGCACCAGCAGGTAGATCTTGGGAAGGATATCCTTGGCCTTGGGCAGGGAGTCCTTGGGCAGACCGTGCAGTCCCATCTTCTTGGCCTTGAAGTGGACCATAAGGAAGATGCCCGCGAAGTACAGGAAAGCGGGCAGGATGGCCCGGATCACGATCTCAGAGTAGGGGACGCCGACCATCTCGGCCATGAGGAAAGCGGCGGCGCCCATGATGGGGGGCATGATCTGTCCGCCAGTGGAGGCGGCGGCCTCAACGGCACCCGCGAACTCCGGGGGATAGCCAGTCTTCTTCATCAGGGGGATGGTAACGGCGCCGGTGGTCACGGTGTTGCCCACAGAGGAACCGGACACCATGCCGCACAGAGCGGAAGAGATGACGGCTACCTTGGCGGGACCGCCGGAGGCGGAGCCTGCGATGGCGTTTGCCCCTTCAATGAAGAAGTTGGCGATGCCGGTGGCCTCCAGGAAAGCGCCGAAGATGATGAACAGCACGATGTAGGTGCAGCACACGCTGATGGGGGTGCCAATGACGCCGTTGGTGGTGTAGAACAGGTTGTACACAATGCTCTGCACCGTCTTTCCGGCAAACATGGGCAGATAAGCATAAAGAACGAAGGCCGTGGCCACGCATAGGATGGGGATGCCCACCACCCGGCGGCAGCACTCCGCCAGGATCAGGATGCCGATGATACCCAGCACCACCTCAGTGGTGCCGATCCGGGTCATCATGGCCACGATGCTCTTCAGGTTGATGACATAGTTAAAGTAGCAGGCCGCGCCCACCACTGCCAATACGATGTCATACCAGGGGATGTGATTCACCTTCTGTGTTCCCTTTTTCGCAGGGTACAGAATGAATACAAACAAAATGATAAAGCCCAAAAACAGGCAGTGCCGGACGCGGTTGTCAAAGCTGGCAAACAGGTTCATCCATACCATGAACAGGGAAAAGAGAGCCAGCATGATCCGAATGACCAGCTCCGGGACCCCGGTCCAGATCCGGGTGTTGGATTCTCGGTCATACTTCTTCATGACCGCTTCCACGTCCTCCGCCGTTCCCACGTCTACGCTGGGATCACCGGCAGGAGCCGTGTTGACGCTGCGATCTTCCAAATCGCCCATTATTCTCCTCCTTAGTCGCATCGTTCTGACGCCGCCCCTAGCGGACAAGGCGGTCAGAACAGCCGATACTCGTACCCGATGGAGACCACCGAGCTTCTTCCAAACAGTGCGCTCAAACTGATGACTCGAATCCCGCTCTCCAGAGTCACCTCCTCCATCCCATCTTCCGGGAACACCCCGACCAGATCACGGACCTGGTCATAGTCCTCCCGGATGTCGCCCAGGATCAGCGTGTGATCTGATCGGGAGCCTACGATATATTGCAGGGGGATCGTCTCAAAATCCTTGTGGATATTGCTCACTACAATGGAGCCGTCCTCGCCCAATGTCATGGACTCCCCTTCGTTCAGCTGGCTCTGTACCCCGGCGCCGAAGCTGTAATAGTAGGTCTGCTCCACATAAATCTTGTGCTCCTGGATCTGATAGCAGTCGATCAGCGGATTTTTATGGACCGAGTGGATAAAGCCCACGCAGAACCAGTCTCCCTCGTCCAGGCGGTAGCGGACGCAGGTCTCACCGTTTTCCCCGCCGCGCAGGGTGAGATACCAGCCCGCCCGCATGCTGACTGTTGCTAGAAGAGCCGCCGCAATAATGATGATTATCGCGGCGGCTCCCATTACCCTTTTTTTCATCAGATCCCGGTGTCACTCGTCACCGGAACTTGACCGGCGGGCCGTGCGGCGAGGTCGGTCCTCCCTCACAGGACACCCTTCTCGGTATAGAACTTCTCAGCGCCGGGATGCATAGGCACATCACCCACACCGGCCACCGCGTTCTCCAGGGTCAGGAACTGGAACTTGGCCTGAGTAGCGGCCATGCTCTCCTGATTCTCGAACATCTGGGTCAGCAGTTCATAGACGAAGTCCTCGGACAGGTCCTCAGAGGCCACCAGAACTGCCTTCACGGCCACGCAGGTCACATCATAGTCGATGTTGTTGGGGTAGGTGCCGGCGGGCAGGTCCTCCTGGACCAGGAAGGGGTAGTTGGTGGTCAGATACTCCACGGCCTCGGGAGTCAGGCTGATCATATCGAATTCAGCGGTGGCATCCAGCTCAGTGATCGAGGTGGTGGGGGCGCCGGCCACGGTGAAAGCGGCGTCGATCTTGCCGTCCTTCAGGTCGTTGGCGGCGTCGCCGAAGGAACCGTTGGTGGCGGTGATGTCAGCGGTAGTCATGCCGTAGGCCTCCAGGACCTGGCGGGCGTTGACCTCAGTGCCGGAGCCTACATCGCCCACGCAGACGGTCTTGCCCTTCAGCTCGGATACGTCCTTGATGCCGGGGGCGGAGATGATCTGCACGGTCTCGTTGTACAGGCCGGCCACCCACTGGCTGCTGGTCTCAGCCTCGGTGAACAGGTCGGTGCCGCTGTGGGCATAGGAGAGCACGTCGGACTGCAGGATGGACATCTGGGCATTGCCGTCAGCCACCTCCAGGATGTTGGCGGAAGAGGCACCGGTGGAAGTCACATTCAGCTGGCCGGTGGTCAGCAGGGGGTTGAGGGTGGTCTGCATCACGCCGCCGTAGGCGTAATAGGTGCCGGAGGTGCCGCCGGTCGCCAGGGTGACGGTCTCGCCGGAGCCGCCGGCCGGAGGTGTGGTGGTGGAAGTAGTGCCGGTAGAAGCGGCAGGAGTAGAAGTGGTACCGGAATTGCTGGGCTGATTGGGATTGCCGCAGCTGGCCAGCGCCAGGGACAGAGACAGCGCCAGGATGAGAGCAAGTGTTTTCTTCATATTCTCTTTCCTCCATTTCAAGCTTTACTCGGCCTTCCGCCCGAGGGATGCGGCCGACCTATTTGCAGAGTTATTATATTACATTTTGCCTATAATTGCAAGTCGCTTTTTTATTTTCGGTCATTTTGCATAATTTCCTTCATTTTCGCAGTTTTTTTCTCTGTTTTTCTCTTTTTTCTTTCGGATTTCCTCATTTTTCCTTCTTTTCAATATAATGATGCAGTATTTGCATCATTCCGTTTTTAACATTTTCCCCCTGCATTCCGACGCCCTTACTCCCGCATAGCCTGTTCCAGCTTCTCCAGCGCCCGCTTCTCAATGCGCGATACATAGCGCCCCGGCAAATGTAAGCGATTGGCTCCGGAAAATCACGCCGTCTCAAACGGCGCAATTCCTTGCGAATTCTGGCTTGCCTCGTCCAATTGGGCGAAGCGGAATTTGATAATGACTTCCTTGTCCTCAGTGAGTTCCACCCGCTCGATGAGGCTGACCAGCAGCTCCCGGCTCTCCCCGGCGGTTTCGACGAACCGCTGTACCAGTTCCCTGGCCCTGTCCTCGCTGCGGACAGGGCTTTTTTGACGCAGCTCCAGTTCCTGCCGCTTTTTCTCCAGTTGCTCCCGCTCCAGCTTGATCCGGCTGAAGATGCGCTGGAAGTCCGCCTCCGGCAGCAGCCCGCTGAGCCGGTCGGTGTACATCCGGTCCAGGTTGGCGGTGAGGCTGTCGATCTTGGACTGGAGGGCTTGGAGCTCCTTCCCCAGGCTGCTCTGCTTCCCGGCGTTCTCCACGGCTTCCCGGGCCACGGGCAGCAGTTCATCAGGATTCAGATATGTCTGGCACACCTCCCGCACCTTGGCGATCACCGCATCGGTCACGGTTTTCTCCTTGATGGAGTGGCAGGTGCAGGCACCCGCTTTGGTAAAACGCTGATAGGTGCGGCAGACAAAGTACAGCACATCCTCCCCCCTGGCGTTTTTCCGGTTGAGGACCGCCAACGGGTAACCGCACTCGTGGCAGAAGATCAGCCCTTTCAGCAAAAAATCATAGGTTCGACTCCGGGTGTGCTTCCGGCTGTTCACCAGCATCCGCACCTTACGGAACGTCTCCACATCCACCAAAGCCTCATGGGTGCCCTCCACCACCACCCAGTTGGCCGGGTCTTGCTTCAGGCACCTCTTGGATTTATAGCTAATCTTCACACTGCGCCCCTGAACCATATTGCCGATGTAGGTCTCATTTTGCAGCATATCGGAGATCCGCTCACTGCTCCACAGGCCGGTGTAGGGGCCGGGTTTTGCCACCGGCAGATTGGCATAGGTGGCAGGAGTGGGCACCCCCTCCTGGTTGAGGAGGGCGGCGATGTTCCGGCAGCTCATGCCGGAGAGGGCCAAGGCGAAGATCCGCCGCACGATAGGGGCCACTTCCTCATCAATGACAATCTTGTTTTTCTCTGTTGGGTGCATCTTATAGCCATACACTGGCTTTCCGCCGATAAACTGTCCCTTCCGCTGCTTATCCCGCTTGACGCTCTTGATCTTCTTGGAGATGTCCTTGGCGTACATATCGTTCATGATGGCACGAAATGGGGTGATGTCGTTGGCGGTAGAGTCCACGCCGGTGTCGATGCCGTCCAGCAGGGAAATGTACCGCACCCGGTGTTCGGGGAAGTACCGCTCCATGTAGTGGCCGGTCATGATATAATCACGCCCCAGACGAGAGAGGTCTTTGGTGATGACCATATTGACCTTCTTCGCCTCAATGTCAGCGATCATCCGCCGGAAACCGGGGCGGTCAAAATTCGTGCCGCTCCAGCCATCGTCCACGTAGGCATCATAGACGTTCAGCCTATGCTGCTGCACAAACTCCCGCAATAGGGATTCCTGGTTCTGGACGCTCTGGGATGGTCCCTCGCTTTCATCCTCCTTCGATAATCTGATGTATAAGGCCGCATGGTATTCCAGGGGATTGCTTATCTCAAAGTACATGCTATACCTCCTGAGATAAGCGGCCATTCATCATAAATATTATAATATTTCGCGGCCATATCGTCAAATTTCCGCCGCATTTCGGAGATTTCTCTCTATAAAAAGCCTTAAGGACCGTCTTACCAGCTCCGGCAGCTTTTCTCCTTCTTCTGTGAAAAAACAATGGACAATCGGCACCCGTCCATCCTTTTTCACGGGTATCCCCCCTCTCTGAAATAGTAAAGAATATGCGGCAATTCATGCACACTTGCTTGTCTGCATACAGGAAAGCCATGTCAGGATAACGACATGGTTCAACAATGATTGACAAAGTTTTCCTCCCCTCTTACAATAAAGGTGAGTTGGGAGGTGTTGAAATGCATCCGGGATTAAATAAGTATATGATGCAGCTGCGCATGGAATCTAAAGAGAAGGAAAATCAGGGCAAGCCGCCTATTACCTCTCCCGATGTGGTTCAAACGGCTGATTTTGTGTTTTCTCGAATTCCACATCAAGAGGGTGACAGCGGCCGGCTTTTACTGGCCAAACAAAAAGCGGATCGGAACAAACGGTATCTTGTGAAACACGCTTATACGGACTGTGCCTGCAACGAGTTCATCTATACCAAATTGGCTCAGGTGATGGGATACTCTATGCCGGACGCGGTCTTATTCCAACTCTCTCCGGGGGAAACGCGGCCTTATTTCAAAACGGAGTATATTATTGGGGAACGATACTTGAACGTGACCGATCCGGCGCCTACTTATCAAAAAATACGGGAGCAGGCCAAAAATTGGAAACACTATTTTGCTTTCTATGGCTTGTACAGCCTTACAGGCGAGGGAGATGGCGTTGAGATCCTGCTCGCGGATGACGATAGAATCTATCGTGTAGACACAACCGATGCATTTCCTATCAGCAATTTCCAGCTTGACGCAGCCGGCATTCACCAAAACATCAATGGTCTGAATCCGCAGCAAGTTATGAAAGAGAAGATGCTCTCCAGTGATCTGTCCCAAGTTCTCAATTTCTCTTGGTGCGATGCCCATTTGGCAAGCTGCCTGAAGATTTGTCCAGATAGTCTGCCTTATTTCTTAGACCCGTTCGCCCGTATTCAGGATATCCAAAGTGACTATATTGATGATTTTCTGAACACGCTTTGCTATTTCTACCCGGATTTTATTGGAGACTATTTCAAACGCTATATTTCCGCTCTGCAAAAGCAGTGCGCGGAGTATTGGAACGAAAAACGGTGAGGGGACATCCCTCACCGTTTTAACGTACCAGATCATGCTCCAGCTGTTTGACTGAGCAGACCTGAAAGGGCCATTGGGGTTCGTTCCAACGACTCCCGCGATATAACCGGCTGCGGTTCATTACCAGGACTTGCTCAAATACACCGGCATGATAATCCTTCAGAAGTCGTGTCAATCCGGGACGATTCAAGTCATGTCCGGGAAAACCGTCATCCTCATAATATCCTGAAATTGGGAGTCCCTTTTCCGCCGCATAATGTTCAAGTTTCCGCTTTTGCATCTCCAACGCGTCCCGCCGCATTTCAGAATTTCCGCCCCTGTCCACACGGCAATAAACTGCTGTACGTTTCCCCTGCATAAAATTCACCTCTTTTCTATTGTCCCACAGGGTCAGAGCAAAATTTGCCGCAAAAAATCACCGCATTTCAATAAGTCCATCCAGGAACCGTTCGAAATCCGGTGACAGTTGAATATTCAGTTCATAATCCCGCCGTACTTCGATCCGCTTCACAACGATAGCCAGCAGCATTTTTTGCTCCTCCAGCGTTCCGCTGCAGAAAATCTGGTTCAGTCCGCAGTATTTCCGCTGCTTGATCTCAATCTCCCGGCGCAGTTGTTCTCCATTTTGGAGCCTGGCCTCCAACTCATACAGCCTCTCTCTGGTCTTGTCAATTTCTGCTTCTGTTCCTTGTAAAAGTTCCTGCAAAAGAGGTACCCCGAAGGAACTCTCTCCCCGGATCGCCCGAGCTACCTCCCCACGCAGGGTCTCCCGGTCCCGCTCCCTCTCGGATAAATGCTGCTGCGCCGCCTGATAGGTCTCCCGCCGCTCCTGAAGTACGATTTGATATTTATACTCCAAAATGGTCTCTGCAGGCAGTGCCTCCAGCTGCTCTAGCAAGGCGGAAATTGCAGTTTTGACCGCCGCTTCTATACGCTCTGCGTGGTAGGTTCGTGGGCCATCGCATGCTGTTGGTTCCCCTTCCACACTGGCATTGCAGCGATAAAGCCGTACATCCCGGCGATAGAGGGAACCATCCCGCTTACGGCGGTACTCCTTCCGATGGATGGTGCTGTTCATGCGAGCGCCGCAGTGGCCGCAATAGGTCAGGCCGCTCAGCAAAGCTTTTCCGTGTTTGGGGGCAGAAATGCTCATATTATTCTCCTTTCGGTTCCGGCTTTCTTTCAATTCCTGTACCTGGGAAAAAATCGCATCCTCCACGATCTGCAGGTGTGGCAGCCTCGGGGACTCCGTGCCGCCTTTCTGCAGATAGCCCAGATATAATCTGTTGGACAATATATGGGAGATGGAGCCCTGATTCCACCGCTTTCCTTTGCGGGTCGTGATATTTTGACTATTTAGGTATTTGGCAATACGATAACTGCCCAGTCCTTCCCGAGCTGCCTTGTCAAAAATGATTCCCACCACCCGGGCCTCTTTCTCGCAGATCTGAAGCTCATACAGCGCCTGTTTCTTTTTGTTCAACCGTTTTCCCCGCACCAAACGGTATCCATAGGGGCACTGTCCCCCGGTAAAACAGCCTTCTTCTGTCAGTTGCCGGATTCGGGTACGGGTGCGTTCCGAGATTTTCTCGCTTTCTCCGGCCGCCTGCCAATAGCGGATATAGTTGGTCAGCTTGTCTACATGGTTGTCGAATCGCTGCTCGCCCTCACAGACGCTCCAGACAGAAACACCGTTGCGCACCAACCACTCCACCACAAAGGGCGTCTCATCGTCCCGACGTCCGATGCGGTCAAACATGTAGACCTACAGGATATCAAATTTCCCCGCTATGGCATCCTCACGGATCTCCATGACTGCATCCCGCTGCTGCATAGTCAGCTTATAGCCGGAGACACCCTTTTCAGAAAATTCCCTCAAAATCTCCCAGCCGCACTCCTAAGCAAAGGTCTGGCAGGCAATTCTCTGCATAGGAATATCATTCTTTTCCACCTGTCCTCGGTCAGACACACGATAGAGGCAATAAACCCGGTTCATAGCGATGCTCCTTTCTGTTTGATGCCTCTATCCTAAATCGGCCGCTTCCATTTGAACAGGCGCCGCAGGTTGCTGGATCAGTGCAGTGCAAACATAGTGCCAGATGCTGGTCTCCTTGGGCGTCACAGAAAAAGAAATGTTCACCTTGCGCTCCGCCGTTTCCATGGTCAGACTTTGCTTGCTCGGATCATATTTCATAGGAATACCTCCTTAATTATACTATTGTGGCATGATAAAAGCCGCCCCGTACAGGCGGCTAAATTCTTTTCATTAAATTGGGGATGCGAATCGCTTGGGAGTCCAAATGAATGGCACCCCCAAATGTCGAACATCCGCTATTAGGCACGATAAGGCATTTTAATTGATGAAATAAGCAATATATGGTATAATAAACCAAATCAATTGAAATGAGAGATATAAGCCCTTCGTTCATCATCTCTCTGCTACAGGTAACTGCCGTGCTGAACGGGAAGCGTGCCATGGCTTCCAGTGGAGGCTATCATCTGTGACCGCCAACAGGAGTATCATAACGCCATCAACGCCTCCAACGATACGGGAGAGTCCACGGTATTTATCGAGCTCATGCTCTCATCCATCAAAGTATCGCTCACACAGGTTATCAGTGCGAGTGATGAAATGATCGATGGAAAGGTGGTCAAGGCTGCCCTCCGTCGGAAGAAAATTGAGGAACATCTCAAACCCTACAACTATATCATGAACGCCGATGTGCGGGAACTGTGCGGGGTGTCGGCAGCAACAGCAAATCAGATACTTGCTGGGTTAGTTGGAGAAAGCAAGTTATCTAAATATTACAAGCAAGGACATTGGGCATATGTATCAAATTATATCAACTAAAGAAAAGTACTAAAATAGATAGACGGAGGGTTCACATGGTTTTGAGAAATATTTCAATAAAAAACTACGGTCCAATTGACGATCTTTCTTATACATTTAGGTTTGATGAAACAGGGAAGCCTATCCCCCTCGTTTTAATTGGGAAAAACGGCTGTGGAAAAACATTACTATTTTCGGCAATCATTGATATGATGGTCGAAGCAAAACGCAAACTCTATCCGAATGGCATTTTAGAAGTTGTAGGTACCAACTATTATAAAATTGGAAATCATAGTTATATCAAAGTAGGCACAAATACTTCTTCGGTAAAAATTGAATACGGAACACATTTAAAATGTATCAAATATGTAGATGTAATGTCCCGAAATCCAGCTGAATCAATCTCCAATAGAGAAATAGAGGATTCTCAAATAATTAATAACAAAAAATTTAAAGAATCTGGTTTTTATAAGAATACAGATCTACAGAATTTTGCATTACCGGAATTTGAGTCCAGTATCAAGTTGTTTTTCCCATTTGACCGATACTACAAGCCAATGTGGTACAATCCCGATAACTATAACAAAACAAACATTTCTGCGCCAAATAATGTAGGTTATTCGACTACAAATATAATAAAAAATGATATTTTAGAAAATATAAAGGATTGGCTAAGAACCGTATATTTACAATCACAGATATTGAATTTGCAGATTCCAGATGATGAAAAATTTCCTGCTGCGGTTCGTGGCCGAGTTGTTCCCGTACGACAAGACACCAAACTGCAAGGTCATCTAAAAGCAATCCTTTCAATAATTAAAGGAGATGGCCAATATGATGTTGCAAATCCCGCACGTAACCATAAAATGCTTGGCCTAAATGGCCCTAGCATACATTGTACAGATATATCCCAATTGTCTGCTGGTGAAACTAATTTATACGCAATTGCTGCCTCAATTATAAAAGAATGGGACATATTCCATGGCAATGATAATATAGAATTATCAGAAATTACGGGGTGCGTACTTATTGATGAGGCCGATGTCAATCTTCATATTGATTTTGCATACAGAGCTTTGCCAAAGCTTATGAAATTATTTCCGAAAATTCAGTTCATACTAAGTACACATTCGCCCTTCCTTTTGGCGGGATTGAAAAAAGAATATGGCGAAAATATAGATTTCCTTTCACTTCCTGATGGAACTTTAATTCATGACTTAAATTCTTTTTCTGAAATTATAATGGCATATGAAGTCTTTAGTTCAGAAACAGAGAGCCTTATACAGCAAGTTGAGTCACTACGGGCAGAATATCAACGAATCAAATCACTAAATAATAAAGTCATCATTTTTACAGAAGGAAAAACCGATGTCAAATACTTAAAACTGGCATTGCAAAAACTTCAAGGATATAAAGATATTTCTTCTAGGATTGAGTTTTATGATATTGAGCATGCAAAAAATACAGGAGATGGAGAATTAGCGAAAATATTTGATTACTTGCAAAAAGGAAATGATACCAACATAAAAATATGTATGTTTGATCGAGACAATCCAACATATATATTCTCTGATACTTTTTTGAGAGGAAATAATCAAGTCTACAAATTCAATTTATGTACTCCCCAACATCGTAGTAAAACAGATTTAATTTCGGTTGAACATTGTCTAACAGATTCAGAATTAAAAACCGTTGATGCAAACGGTCGACGCATTTTTTTGGCTGGCGAGTTTAGCAAGATTACGAGGATTACTGCGGATGAGCAGTATGTTTGCCATCACAAAATTGGTTCTAATCCTTTGGAAATTCTTGATGGTTCAAATGACAAAAAAGTTTATAAAATTTCTGCTAATGACGAGTCGAATTATGCACTTACAAAAGACGATTTTGTTCAACATATTATTGACAACGACCCTGGTTTTGATAAGTTTTCTTTTGATGGATTCCGACCCACATTAGATACAATTAAAGCAATTATTCAAGATGCCGAAAGAATGAATACAGTTTCTTGATGAATGGCCGCTTATCTTCCTAAAATTTTTCCACTTACAATAATCGCGATGCTACCACAGCTACATACGAAGCCCGGAAAGCCTTATTCCACAAGGCTTTCCGGGCTTCGTTTACATTAGCGGCGTCGCTATACATAGGACCGGCTGATGCCGCAGCGGGAGGCGATCTCCCGCTGTGTTCTGGGAGGGCGGTCAT
>ERZ1673736.2655-NODE-2655-length-18694-cov-16.057889_pt1 | contig 18694 bp, 22 predicted proteins | sample MGYA00580212_ERZ1673736 | MGnify/ENA primary metagenome ERZ1673736 (study PRJEB41218, sample SAMN15661752) | gut metagenome | host: Homo sapiens | place: Canada: London | collected 2015-08-20/2019-03-30 | study: EMG produced TPA metagenomics assembly of...
AACAATCGTGAATTACTACTTTTATAGTATAACATAAAAATAGTTGGAAATCATTACTGATAGTTGGTTTGACTTCATCTGAGTACGTGTATGTTGGAACCAACTTTTGTTTTTACTCACACTGATGAAGGGTGATAAGGCGATTGAGTTTTTGAATATATGAAGCTATTTTCTTTTGCTCTGCTATTGACGGAACAGGAACAACTAATTCAAAATAATCTCCCAAGTTGTAATTTGTTCTTCCATCTCCTGTTGAAATTGATACTGCCCATTTCTTATGTTTATCTGTGTTTAGAAACGAACACAGATAATTTGAATCAATTATTTTAGGATTTGGTCGAGTGACAATCGTAGCAAAACCTATTGATTTTGCTTCGTTTTCAGTAATTACCGCAGATGTTCCTACATCTCCGGTGTGTACGGTAATTACATCTCCAATTTGGTGCATACGAGTTTCGTTTTTTTCGGCAAATGTTTTTTCCAAGTAAATTGGATTATCACCAAATTCAAATTTACCATCTTTAATATCTGAGTTTCTAATAAGTAAAGTTCCTTCATCGGTATAATGTTTCGTCATTGTTGTCACTAATCCAATATAAATTTTTCCGATTTCAGTGACCTTACGCTGTTCCCAAGAATGAACATAAACCGGTAATAACAGAGTTATATGCGTTTTTAACCGAAAGTATGAAAAAACGCACTTTAGTTCGAATATTTGTGGTTTTATTGAAAAAATCAAATTTCTATGGTACAATATATATACTTACACTTTAACTAAGAAAGAGGTGCAATGAAATGGCTGTTAGTTATAAAAAATTGTGGCACATTCTTGTTGACAGAGATATGAAGAAAAAAGACTTAGAAGCTCTTGCTGGTTTAAGTCATTACACAATGAGCAAAATGAGCAGAGATGAAAATGTGACGACCGAAGTGCTTGGAAAAGTATGTGCTGCACTTGATTGCAATGTAGAAGATATTATAGATTTTCTTCCTGATGAAGAAAACTGAGTCCGTTTTATGGGACACTAATTATTTTATACTTAAAAATAGTGCCATTGTCAGATAAAATATAAATAGCTACAACAAATAATACGGAGGTTTATTATGAATAAACAGCAGTTAGCTGCAAAGATTTGGGAGTCTGCAAACAAAATGCGTTCCAAAATCGAAGCAAATGAATACAAAGACTATATCTTAGGATTTATTTTCTATAAATTCCTTTCGGAGAAAGAAGTTAAATATCTGAAAGCTAATGATTGGACTGACGAGTATCTTCCCGAATTAACAGAAGAAGATACTGATACGGTTGAAAGCATTCAGAAGAACTTGGGATATTTTATTTCTTACGACAATCTCTTTTCAACTTGGCTTGCAAAAGGCAGCGATTTCAGTGTTCAAGATGTTCGTGACGCTCTTTCAGCGTTTAGCCGTTTAATAAACCCAACCCACAAGAAAGTGTTTGAGGGCGTTTTTGATACTCTGCAAACTGGTCTTTCAAAATTAGGTGATAGTGCTGCTTCGCAGTCAAAGTCTATTAGCGAACTCATTCAGCTTATAAAAGATATTCCTATGGATGGTAAGCAGGGCTATGATGTTCTTGGATTTATTTATGAATATTTGATTGAAAAGTTTGCGGCGAATGCAGGTAAAAAAGCCGGCGAGTTCTACACTCCGCACGAAGTATCATTGCTTATGTCTGAAATAGTTGCAAATCACTTGAAAAACAGAGAGAAAATTGAAATATTCGACCCTACAAGCGGTTCTGGTTCCTTGTTAATCAACATCGGTAAGAGTGCTTCAAAGTTCATTGAGGGCGAAAACAAAGTTAAATACTACGCTCAGGAATTAAAGCAGAATACATATAACCTTACTCGTATGAACTTGGTAATGCGTGGTATTGAAGCAGATAACATAGTAACAAGAAACGGCGATACTTTGGAGGACGACTGGCCGTATTTCGATGAAAACGACCCGACAGGAACATACAATCCACTCTATGTTGACGCCGTAGTTTCCAATCCTCCATATTCACAGGCTTGGAATCCAGCTGATAAGGATACTGACCCTCGTTATGCCGGTTATGGTCTTGCACCAAAGGGTAAGGCAGACTATGCCTTTTTGCTTCACGACCTTTATCATATTAAGCCTGATGGCATTATGACTATTGTTCTTCCTCACGGTGTTTTGTTCCGTGGCGGCGAAGAAGGCGAAATTCGCAAGAACTTAATTGAAAAAAATAAGATTGATACAATCATAGGATTGCCTGCAAATATTTTTTACGGCACAGGTATTCCGACAATAATTATGGTGTTGAAGCAAAAGAGAACCAATACAGATGTTCTTATAGTAGATGCTTCAAAAGGATATATCAAAGAGGGCAAAAACAATAAGCTGAGAGCTTCAGATATTAAGAAGATTGTAGATGTTGTTACACGGAGAGAAAGCGTGGACAAGTATTCACGAGTTGTCAGCCGTGACGAAATCAGAGAGAACGATTATAACCTTAATATTCCGAGATATGTGGATTCCTCAGAGGCGGCAGAATCTTGGGATATTTTTGCGTCTATGTTCGGCGGTCTACCGGCATCTGAAATTGATGAACTCAAAGAATATTGGACAGCTTTCCCGGCACTTCGCTCTGATTTGTTTGAAAATACATCTTCCGAATATTGCAAATTCGTAGTTAAAGATATAAAAAAGGCAATTAAAGAACACAGTGATATAACAAGTTTTGAAAACGAGTTCAAGTCCGTTTTTGCTGATTTTGATACATATTTGTATGATGAGCTGATTACAAAGATGGAAAGTCTCAGTATCTCTAAAACAGAGGAGCTTTTATCAAAAAATATCTTTGCACGAATGGCTGCCATCCCGTTAGTTGACAGATATGAAGCATACCAGCTTCTTGATGATGACTGGACTAAGATTGCCGTAGATTTGGAAATTATTCAAACAGAGGGCTTTGGAGCAACTAAAATTGTTGACGCTAATATGGTGGTCAAGAAAAAAGGAAATGTTGAGCAGGAAGTACAAGAAGGATGGAAAGGTCGCATTATACCATTTGACCTTATTCAAAGCACTATACTTGCCGATGACAAGCAAGCATTAAGTGAAAAAGAAAATCGACTTTCAGAAATTGCTTCCGAATACGAAGAAATACTTGACACACTTTCCGAGGAAGAAAAAGAGGCTGATTTTGTAAACGAAGATAGCTGGGTCTTTGCAGAAATCAAAAAAGCTATGAAATCCGACGGTGTTGAACCTGAAACAAAGGAAAAACTTAAATCTGTTTCGGAATTGAATACAGAAGAAAAAGCATTGAAAACTGCCATTAAGCGTGATAATGCCTTGCTTGAAGAAAAAACGAAAGATACGATTGAACACTTGTCCGATGAACAAGTTCTTGAACTTCTTAAAGATAAGTGGATAAAGCCGCTTATTGATAATCTTATGCAGTTGCCGGATAGCATTATATCTGATTTGGTTTCAAAGCTTGAAGCACTTGCAAAGAAATATGAAACTACTTTCGCAGATGTCGAAAATCAAATAGAAGAAACAGAAAAATCACTTTCTTCTATGATTGATGACCTTGAAGGTAGTGAATTTGATATGCTCGGTCTTGCTGAACTCAAAAAATTGCTTGGAGGTAGTGCAAAATGACAAAAATAACAGACATTCCGGCAATTCGCTTCAAAGGGTTTAGTGACACTTGGGAACAGCGTAAGTTGGGCGATGTAGTCGATGTACGAAGTGGCAAAGACTATAAACATCTTTCAGAGGGCAATATTCCCGTTTATGGGACGGGTGGATTTATGCTTAGTGTCAATCAGGCGTTGTCCTACGATGAAGATGCTATCGGCATTGGAAGAAAAGGAACGATAGATAAACCGTACATTCTTAAAGCACCATTTTGGACGGTAGATACGCTTTTCTACGCCATTCCAAGAGAAAAAGTTGACTTGAATTTTGCTTTTGATGTATTTCAAAATATTGACTGGAAAAAGAAAGATGAGTCAACGGGTGTTCCGAGTTTATCAAAAACAGCCATAAACGAAATTGATGTCCTCGTTCCGCAATACGATGAGCAGCAGCCACTTGGACAATTTTTTAATAGAATCGACAACCTTATCACCCTTCATCAGCGTAAGTATGACAAATTGACCAATGTCAAAAAATCTATGCTGGAAAAAATGTTTCCACAAAATGGCTCCAATGCACCCGAAATTCGTTTTAAGGGATTTACTGAAGCTTGGGAACAGCGTAAGTTAAGCGAGATTGCTACAATGCACGCAAGAATAGGTTGGCAGAATTTAAGAACTTCCGAGTTTTTAGATAGTGGAGATTATATGCTAATTACGGGTACGGACTTTATAGACGGAGCCGTAAATTTTGATACTTGCCACTATGTCGAGCGTGAGCGTTATGAGCAAGATAAGCACATACAAATCCGTAACGGTAGTATTTTAATAACTAAAGACGGAACACTCGGAAAAGTGGCTTATATTCAGGGATTAACAATGCCTGCGACGCTTAACGCAGGGGTATTTAATGTTGAAATAAAGGACGAAAACGAAGTTGATAACAGATACCTGTTTCAATATTTGAAAGCTCCTTTTTTGATGGATTATGTTGATAAGAAAGCGACAGGCGGAACTATCAAACATCTTAATCAAAACATATTGGTTGACTTTCCTGTTGTGCTTCCTCATAAAGCCGAGCAAGAAAAGATTGGAGAGTATTTTCTTGCAATTGACCACCTTATCACCCTTCATCAGCGTGAGTTAGAAAAGTTGAAAAATCTCAAAAAAGCGTGCCTTGAAAAGATGTTTGTCTGAGATGTAAAAGCAAATTTTAGAAGTTAGGAGGAACTCGAAATGATTTTTAATAAAGAGTCGGATTTTGAAGCGGCTTTGATAAAAATACTATCCGAAAAAGGGTGGGAAAAAGAAGTCCTTAAAAATTACTCTGAACAAGATTTGCTGCGAAATTGGGCAAATATACTCTTTGAAAACAACAGAGATATTGACAGACTGAACGATTATCCTCTAACCGATAGCGAAATGCAGCAGATTTTAGAGCAAATCGAAGCTCTCAGAACACCGTTAAAGTTGAATGGCTTTATTAACGGAAAAAGTGTTTCTATCGTAAGGGATAACCCTGATGATAAATTACATTTTGGTAAAGAAGTCAGCCTTAAAATTTATGACCGCCGTGAAATTGCCGCCGGTCAAAGCAGATACCAAATTGTGCAGCAGCCTAAATTCCCAACAAAATCGAAATTACTTAATGACCGCCGTGGAGATTTAATGCTGCTCATTAACGGTATGCCTGTTATCCATATTGAACTCAAAAAGAGCGGTATTCCGGTTAGTCAGGCTTGCAATCAAATAGAAAAGTATTCTCACGAGGGAATATTCAGTGGACTGTTTTCTTTGGTTCAGATTTTTGTTGCAATGGAACCAAACGAAGCTGTTTATTTTGCAAATCCGGGTCCGGACGGCAAGTTTAATCCGGATTATTATTTCCATTGGGCAGATTTTAATAACGAGCCGATTAACGAATGGAACAAGGTGGCATCTACTCTTCTATCTATTCCTATGGCACATCAGCTTATCGGCTTTTATACGGTTGCTGATGACTCAGACGGCGTACTTAAAGTAATGCGTAGCTATCAGTATTTTGCGGCAAGTGCTATTTCTGATAAAGTTGCAAAAGCAAAATGGGAAGGTAACAATCAGCTCGGCGGATATATTTGGCACACAACCGGTTCCGGCAAAACAATGACAAGTTTTAAGTCAGCTCAGTTAATCGCAAGCTCAAAAGACGCCGACAAAGTAATTTTCCTTATGGATAGAATTGAACTCGGCACTCAGTCACTGAAAGAGTATCGTGGCTTTGCCGATGAAAATGAATCCGTACAAGCAACCGAAAACACAAATGTGTTGATAACAAAACTCAAAAGCAGCAATCCGGCAGACACACTTATCGTTACTTCCATTCAGAAAATGAGTAATATCAAAGACGAAGCCGGTGGATTGAACGCTCGTGACATTGAACTTATCAGCGAAAAGCGTATTGTGTTCATAGTAGATGAAGCTCATCGCTCTACTTTTGGGGATATGTTGCTGACAATTAAAAACACATTTCCAAAGGCAATGTTCTTTGGCTTTACCGGTACGCCTATCCAAGACGAAAACCAAAAGAAAAAGAATACTACAAGCACTGTATTTGGTAATGAGTTACACAGATACAGCATTGCGGACGGAATCAGAGACAAAAATGTTCTCGGTTTTGACCCATACAAGGTTTTGACTTTCAAAGATAAAGATGTGCGAAAAGTAGTTGCCTTGGAAAAGGCAAAGGCACAAACAGAGGAAGAAGCAATTTCTGACCCTGTTAAGAGCAAAATCTTTTATAAGTATATGGACGTAAACCAAGTTGGAATGGTTGGACACTTTGACGCCAAGGGCGACTATATAAAGGGCATCGAAGATTATATCCCAAATGTTCAATATACAACAACGGAACACACTACGACAGTAGTAAAGGATATACTCGAAAACTGGGTAACATTGAGCCATAACAGTAAATTCCACGCAATATTTGCTACAAGCAGTATTCCGGAGGCTATCAATTATTATCGATTGTTCAAAGAGTTAAATCCGCAACTGAAAGTAACGGCTTTGTTTGACCCAAGTATTGATAATAACGGCGGTGTTCAATTCAAAGAGGACGGACTTGTTGAAATCATTTCCGATTACAACGAAAAATACGGTCAGGATTTTGCTATTCCGACATTTGCAAAAATGAAAAAGGACATAGCCGCAAGACTTGCCCACAAAAAGCCGTATGAACGAGTAGCGACCGAACCGGCAAAACAAATTGATTTACTTATCGTCGTTGACCAAATGCTTACGGGCTTTGACTCTAAGTGGATTAACACTTTGTATATGGACAAGGTGCTTCAGTACGAGAATATCATTCAGGCGTTTTCTCGAACTAATCGCTTGTTCGGCCCGGATAAACCGTTCGGAACAATTCGCTATTACCGCAAACCTCACACTATGGAGCATAATATTAACGCTGCCGTAAAATTGTATTCAGGCGACAGACCACTCGGATTGTTCGTTCAACATCTCGTTGAAAACTTGAAGCAGATGAACGAACTTTTTGAAAGTATCACCGAGTTGTTTACCAATGCGGGAATTGAAAACTTTGAAAAGCTGCCTAATGACACTTTGGTGTGTAGGAAGTTTGCAAAGGATTTCAATGAATTTAATAGCTATTTGGAAGCAGCTAAAATTCAAGGCTTCAAATGGGATGTTCCTGCATATGTAGATGAAGAAACCGGCGAAGTCGTTGATGTAGCCATAGATGAGAATACTTATCTTATTTTAGTTCTCAGATATAAAGAGTTGACCGGTGGCGGTGGTGGTATCGGAGGCGATGATGTTCCTTATGACCTTGCGGGATATATTACAGAGATTGATACGGGCTTAATCGACTCTGACTATATGAACTCAAGATTTGATAAGTATATTAAGTTGTTGAGTGTTGAGGGAACAACTCAGGAAGCTATTGAACAAGCCGAAACAGAGCTGCACAAGACATTTGCAACGCTTTCTCAGGAAGAACAGAAATATGCAAACATTTTCCTGCACGATATTCAAAGAGGAGATGTTAAGGTTTCAGAAGGTAAATCACTGAGAGATTATATTAACGAGTATTTGTCAAAAGCGAGAAACGACCAAATTCACAGAGTTTCATCTGCTCTTGGGTTAGATGAGAACCTGCTTAGAAACATTATGAGTTTGAAGCTTAATGAAAACAATCTCAATGAATTTGGCAGATATGACGAACTGAAGAAAACGGTCGATAAAGCAAAGGCAAAGGAATACTTTGAAAAGGTCGAAGGGACTAAAATAATTCCGCCCAAGGTTAATGTTAAAGTTGACAAATTGCTTCGAGATTTTATTATCAGTGGTGGTTATGAAATTCAAATGCCAACAGAAGATGAATAATTAAGCATTATTTTAGGAGTCAAGGGCTTTCCCTTGGCTCCTATTTTATGTTTCTTGGGAACAGCGTAAGCTGGGGGAAATCGGTTCAGTCTCTATGTGCCGAAGGATTTTCAAAGAGCAAACATCGGAAAATGGAGAAATACCATTTTATAAAATAGGTACATTCGGTGGAGAGGCAGATGCTTTTATATCGAGAGAGCTTTTTGAAGAATATAAAGCAAAATACCAGTATCCTAAAAAAGGAGATATATTGATTTCTGCATCAGGCAGCATTGGTAGAACTGTTGTGTTTACGGGAAAAAATGAGTATTTTCAAGACTCCAATATAGTTTGGTTAAATCACGATAAACATTTGGACAACTCGTTTTTGAAATGCTTTTATTCTATTGTGAAATGGGCAGGAATAGAAGGCAGCACAATAAAAAGACTATATAATGATAACATTTTGAATACAGCTATCACCTTGCCGTCAGTTGAAGAACAGCAGAAAATAGGTGCATGTTTTGAAAACCTCGACAACCTTATCACCCTTCATCAGCGTGAGTTTGCATTTTTATGCAAAGAAAAATCAAAAAAGTTCAGATACATCAAAAACGCTTGGGAACAGCGTAAGTTTGGTGAAGTGTTTGATTGCACTGTCCCGAATAACACACTTTCCCGTGCCGAACTGAGTTATGATGAAGGAACTGTCCTGAATGTTCATTATGGTGATGTGCTGATAAAGTATGGCTCTGTGCTGGATGTTCAAAAGGATGATATTCCTCGCATCCCGCATAGATGCCGAGAGGATTTCAATGGGGCTTTATTGCAGGATGGTGATGTTATTATCGCTGATACCGCAGAAGATGAAACGACCGGAAAAGCCTGTGAAATAGGTAATTTGCAAGGGAGTGCCATAGTATCGGGGTTACATACAATGGTGTGCCGCCCTCGGAACAGAATGGCATTGGGGTACCTCGGTTACTACCTCAATTCCAACGCTTACCACTATCAGCTTCTTCCTCTAATGCAGGGCATAAAAGTGCTCTCTTTAAGTCGCAGCAACATTCAAAAAACAAGCGTGAGTTACCCTTCAGCAATGAAAGAACAGCAACTCATTGCAAGCTACTTCAGCCAGCTTGACCACCTTATCACCCTTCATCAGCGTAAGCCTAATTTTTATACAGGAGGATATTATGCTGAATAATATAAACAAAACAGACTTATTTTACGATTATTACGCTCAATGGATTACGGTTTATAAGGAAGGGGCGATAAGGAAGGTTACAATGGATAAATACCTGCTTACGCAGGCTTGGATTAAGCAATTAGCACCGGATTTGAAAGTGTGCGAACTTTCAAGGATAACATATCAAAAACTCTTGAACGATTATGCGAAGTCACACGAAAGACAGACCACAATGGACTTTCATCATCAACTTAAAGGTGCAATTTTAGATGCGGTAGATGAGGGACTTATAGAACGAGACCCTACAAGAAAAGCTATCATAAAAGGTAAAAAGCCTCGACACAAAAAAATCAAATATCTTAATCAGTTTGAGTTGCACAAACTTTTATCTGACTTAAATCTTAGTCAAGAGATAAATTGGGATTGGTTTATTCTGTTGGTTGCAAAAACCGGAATGCGATTTTCTGAAGCGTTGGCTATAACTCCAAAAGACTTTGATTTTTCAAAGCAGTCTTTATCTATCAATAAAACCTGGGATTATAAAGGCGGTGGTGGGTTTATGCCCACCAAAAATCAGTCGTCGGTCAGGAAAATACAGATTGATTGGCAGCTCATTATTCAATTTTCTACTTTGGTTAAAGACTTACCTGAAGATGAACCGATTTTTGTTTCGGAAAAGGTGTATAACTCTACTGTCAATGACATTCTTACAAGACACTGTAAGAAGGCAGATATACCGGTTATATCTGTTCACGGACTAAGACATACACACGCTTCACTGCTATTATTTGCCGGAGTATCAATAGCAAGTGTGGCTCAACGATTAGGACATTCAAGTATGACAACAACGCAAAAGACCTATCTTCACATTATTCAAGAACTTGAAAATAAAGATGTTGATTTGGTAATGCGTTCATTGTCGAGCTTGAATTGACAACAACCGGCTTACGCTGATGAAGGGTGATAAGGTTGTCGAGTTGAGCAAGATACTTGCCAATTCGTATTTGCTCAGCCTTGTTTGGCAACAGTAAGTCTATGCCCATTAGTGTTTCAGCATTGAGTTTTGCACGACCCCCGCCGACCAAAAGTGACTCAATATCCGCTTGACTAATGGCATAGGCAAGGAATTGATTGTCTGCACAATCATACTTTCCTTGTAGAACGTGAGCGTGATTATTGACCCAAATTCTCCCTTTTACGCACTTTACAGGATAATTTTTAAGGTCATTCGCTCCATCTTCTGCGACAAGGATAAACTCACCATCGTGAGTATATCCATCTACATAGTCTTGAATTCCGTTCGCTCCGTAATAAGGAGTTGTGCCTGCAACTCGCAAACTTGCCGCCACCGGGATACGCAAATTATCATATCTGTCCGTTACTTCTCTAACCTTACGCTGTTCCCAAGAATAATGGAAATCGAAGTAATGCAAAGACCGTCAGATCTCATTCGAGAATTGACGGTCTTTACATTTTTCTGTTATATCTGAGAAAGTCGTTTCTATGTTCCTGTTTCCTAAAATTGTAGCCTTGTGAATTGAGAGTATCAACTTTCAAAGCGACAAGATTTATGTCGGAGTGCATACAGCGAGCAATTTGCTGAATATCATACCCTTGTTTAATATATTCAATAATCGTATCGTCCGGTAAAGAAGCCTGAGCTGCAAAGACATTGGCTTCATATTCCATCCGGTTTTCACGCATATCAAAGATATTAAATTCTTTGAATCCTCCGGCTGAAACTGCTTCTTGGCGATGAAGAACATCGTGTCCGATTTCGTGCCATAATACGATTTGTTCAATAACCGGGTGCAAACCGTTCTGAAGAAAGATAAATCGATTCTTCAAGATTACCTTGTATGCTCCACGCTGTTTCGTAAAATCTCGATAGAGAATATGTATCCCAAGCTCATCAGCGACTTTATATGGATTACGAGTGCCACATCGTTTGATGAGCCGGTTCACTATCTTGACAATCTCATCCTGCGTATTATATCCCAAACGGCTCACCTCCCTTGCAGTGCCATTATAACAGATATATTATCCATTTTTATTATAAACCATCTGCTGTCCCATAAAACGGACAACGCACAGCGAGAGGTTACTCGTCTTTGCGATACTTTTTCGGTGTGTATTTCTTGTTGTTTTTCTTAGCAATAAGGTACGCTTCCTGAATGGCATCAACCATTTCACGCATGTCTTCGTCAGCCATTTCTCCGCCGGCAAATAAACCGGTTACTTCTGCTAGAAGTTCTTTTGCCTGCTTAGCACCTCTGTGTCCGTAATTATCTTCAACATCTGCAATAAATGCTTCATCTTCCGATAAAAGATAGTTGATATTTACACCGAGAGCTTCGGCAAGTTTCTTATAGCGTTCTGTTCCTCTTGGACGGGAACTGTCATTCTCATAGGAACTGATAACTCTACGAGTAACGCCGATTTTTTTCGCCAACTCATCCTGATTTAATCCGAGTCTGTTTCGTTCGTTCTTAACTTTTTCGCCGAATGTCATCTTGATTGTTCACTCCTTGTCTTAAATTTATGTAGTTAAACTTCGTCTACACTCTTGACAAGAGAAGTTTAACTGCGTATAATAGCAAGTAAGAAGTTTAACTACTCATAGTTTATATTAAACTTCTCAAAAAGTCAAGGGGGTTACGCAGAATGGCTCGAAATATTTTACATTGCGATATGAACAACTTCTATGCAAGTGTTGAGTGTATGCTTAACCCTGCTCTGAAAGAATATCCGGTTGCTGTATGCGGTTCTGTTGAAGAACGACACGGAATTGTCCTTGCTAAGAATTATAAAGCAAAGGCATTTGATGTGAAAACCGGAGATACCGTCTGGCAGGCACAACAGAAATGTCGGGATTTGGTTATTGTTCCACCGCATTATGAGGAATATATAAAATACTCAAAACTTGCAAGAAGCGTGTACGAACGATATACAGACCAAGTAGAACCTTATGGTATGGATGAGTGCTGGCTGGATATTACCGGAACAGGTAGTCTTTTCGGCTCTCCGGTGGAAGTTGCAAACAAAATCAGAGAAACGATTAAGTTTGAACTCGGACTTACTATCTCCGTTGGTGTTTCATTTAATAAGATATTTGCAAAACTCGGCTCTGATATGAAGAAGCCGGATGCAGTAACGGTTATACCAAAGGATACTTTCAGAGAAAAGATATGGAAACTCCCATCGGCTGATTTGCTCGGTGTAGGCAGAGCGACACAGCGTACATTAGACAGCTATGGGATTCGTACCATCGGGGCTTTGGCACAGACCGACCCTGAGTTCCTGCGAAGCGTATTAGGAAAAAACGGAGTTGCATTATGGAATTACGCAAATGGCAATGACCTTTCCCTTGTTGCCAAGAAAGACTTCGTATCGCCTATCAAGAGCGTAGGACACGGTATAACGACAGTTGCAGACTTAGAGAAACCGGAGCAGGTGTGGCCCGTGTTTCTCGAATTGACCCAAGACATCGGACACAAGCTCCGAGTCCACGGACTGAGTGCCGAAGGAGTTGCCATACACATTAGAGATAACACACTATGTACAAGACAATGGCAGACCAAGATTGACTTGCCTACGCAATCGCCGATGGTTCTTGCCAAGAGAGCATTTCAACTTTTTGAAGCAAGGTATGGTTGGTACAATCCAATCCGTTCCGTAACAATCCAAGCAATCAATCTTATTCCTCAAGACACGCCCCGTCAGATAGGATTATTTATGGATGTGGAAAAGCAGGAAAAGTTGGAACGACTTGAAAAATGTATTGAAACAATCCGCAGACGCTTCGGTAAGGACAGCATAAGGAATGGAGTTCTGTATCAGGACTTGCAGCTACCACCGGAAAAAGTGGAAATCACGATGCCGACGGGAATGGTCGGCTAAGGAGGGCTTAATTGTGATTGATGAAAGTGATGTACAGGCATATGTAAGAATGCCTGATTGTTTAATAAAAGGATGCAGTGATGATATGGCTATCTTCATTGCGGACGGCGGAAACCATTTTACCGATTACGGAATATACGAAGGGATGTTTTTATTCTTTGATTTGAATAAGCCGTTTCTAAAAGGTCGGCTTTCCTGCTACATTAACAAGAATGATGACGAAAAACCGAAATACAAAGTCTCAGATAAAGACATCGACGGATATGAGCATTTGGGAAGATTGGTTGTAACAATGAGAAATTATGAGGTATAAGCAATGGAGTGTGAAAGAAGAAAAGTATATGTCGAAGTAAATGTGACGCATAGACCTGATGGAACGGCTCGTCCGAATTCCATTAAGTTTGAAAATGATGAGATATATGAAGTCGACCGTGTAATGCAGAAGTGCAGAGCCGCCGCTACTAAGGTCGGTGGCACAGGCATTCGCTATACGGTTCAGATTTGCGGACAGTCGGCTTTTCTGTTCGATGAAGAAAACGGAAAGTGGTTTGTCGAAGCAAAATCCTAATGTTAGGAGGGCTAAGTAATTGAAACGCTTATCGAGAAATGATATAGAAACAATTTCAGAGAAATTTGTAAAGGCATATTTTGAACTGCCTGAAATAAAGAAATCACAGGTGTACCGCATTGAGCCGGAGCTAATGCTCGAAAAGGTACTTGGACTGACGATTGAGTATATGCACCTTTCCTATGATGGAAGCATTCTCGGAATGACATCGTTTGGGGAACTCGGAGTGCAGGTATTTGAAAACAACGACGATGAAGCCTTTTTCTTCTTGGATGGCAAAACGGTTCTGGTCGAGTCTGACCTTAACTATGACAACAACCTGAAAGGAAGAAAGAATTTTACACTTATGCACGAAGGCAGTCATCAGATATTCAAGATGTTGTTCCCAAATGATTATGGAATAACGGAAAAATCAGCCGGAGTGCATTATTACAAGGCAACCGCAGACACAGAGAAAAGCAGAATAATTACCGATTGGGAGGAATGGCAGGCAAATACCCTTGCGGCTGCAATTCTGCTTCCGAGGTGTCTGATAGAAAAAGGAATGTTTTTGTTTGGGCTTGGGGATAAAATCGAATGCCTAAATAAAATCTATTATCCGGCGGTCTATGAAAGATACGCAGCACTTTCAGATTTTTTAGGATGCTCAAAGAAAGCACTTGCAATACGAATGAAACAGCTTGGACTCTTGCACAAGGATTATCTTGATAATCCGTTTGACTACCTTGCTGTTTATCCGGAGGTGTATAAGATTTGACAAGACTGGAACAGAAAGTAATCGTCAGGTGCAAACGCTGTGAATGGCGTATCTTTGATAAAGTCACGATGACGACAGGAAACATTGAAATTAAATGCCCGAAATGTGGGTATGTAAATGAGATTGACCTTTCACTGCGCAGAGGTAATCTCAAATTCAGAACATTTAGAATAAACAAGAAATGAGCAAACAACTGAATAACTGAGCTTTGTACCGAGCCACGGAACCTGAATGAGTTACCAAATAGCCGGACATTGAGAATAACGGGATAACTATATCCTTGCGTTCTTGATGTTCGGCTATTTTTTTGTTGCTCCGAAACGGAGAAGCAAATGAAAAAGCAGTGGCAGGCATACATAGCTAAATACCCGTAATCTCCAAATTTTCTATATAAAAAAGCAATTTTAGAAAATTCAAAGGAGATTACGAAAATGACAAACAAACTTACATTAACGGAACAAGAAGAATTATTTGCAAAGGACTGTAAACTTATCAATCTCAAATATGAATATGACGGATATACCGGCACAGAGAAATGGGCAGTTGTTACCGAACTTACTGAAGAAGAACTGTGGGATAAATATCCGGATATTATTAGCAGATACACTCCATTTGTCCTGCTGTCTATGGCACAGGGAAAAGTGATTATTGACGATAACAGAGAAACTCATAGATGTGAAATGCGAGATGCAAGACATTTAGATGTCTTTTGTTATGAAGATGATTTATTTGAGCAATTCCATAATGAAGCATTCTTGGACTTTGTTGACCCATTTGAACTCAGAGAAGCAGAAGAAATTGCAGAGAGGAAAGAATTACAGCATCTGCGTGAAATTGAGAAAGTTAGAATAGTGCTTTCAATGATGAAACCAGCTCAGGAACGAAGATTGTATAAGTTTGTCATTGAGGGAAAGAGCTGTCGTGAAATAGCCGTAGAAGAAGGTACTTATCACAGTTCTGTCAGCAAATCTATTGAAGCGGCAAAGAAAAATTTTAAGAAATTTTATGAGAATCTCTGATTTTGGGTGTCCAAAATGAACCCTTTTGTGCAATGAGTGAAGGGGTTATTTCATTCCGGATACGAATGACACTTCAAAATATTTAGAAATGTGAGGTTTTACATATGAAAGAAAAAACAATTTGCCGTGGGGATTTATTCTACTACGACTTCGGAACACGAACAGGTTCGGTACAAAGCGGAACACGACCGGTGCTTGTAATTCAGGCAGATGATTATAACAGAAACGCACCAACAATTATTGTGGCTGCGGTAACAGGCGTTATCAAGAAAAGATACCTGCCGTCACATATCCTGCTCGGTCAGGAGTTTGGACTCAAGAAGCCGTCAATGGTTCTACTGGAGCAACTTCAGACAGTAAACAAAGATGAACTCAGAGATTACATCGGAACGATTGAAGATGAGCAGCTTTTAAGGCGAATAAATATAACGCTTAAAAAGACTTTCGGACTTTGGATTTATAAGGAAGAAAAGAAAGAAAATATCCGTTGCCTTTGCTCAAAGTGCCTGAAAGATTATATTCACAATCCCGATTATATCGTGCGTCGGATTGACCCGTTTGCAAAGGTCAAAGACCACTGCGATAAATGCAATCAATCCGGTTGGGATTATGTGATTGCTGAAAGACAGCACAACGCAAGAGGAAAGGGGTGTCAGAATGTCTAAGAAAAGATATGAAATTGTAAGTTATGACATTCCGCTTTGGTTAAAACCTGTTTTATCGGTAACGGAAACTTCAATTTACACAGGGATAAGTGCCAATAAGATATATGAGATGTCAGAATCGGAGGACTGCCCTTTTGTGATATGGATAGGAAGTCGCAGGGTAATCAAGAGAAAATCCTTTGAGGAATACCTCGAAAGACAGTATTCAATATAGTAAAAAGTCAAATCTGCGATGAGTCCGATTGCATAATGGGCTTATCGCAGAAAAATGAATATACTGATGCCATCAATACAAGGAGGACGAAATGCAAAGCAAAAAAGAAATGCCATTAGAGCATAAGCCTATATTAACCATAAGAGAAGCGTCTTTTTATACAGGAATCAGTGAGAAAAAACTGATTGAAATAACAAATCTATATGCCTGCCCATTTGTATTGTGGATGGGTAATCGCAGATTTATCAAGAGAAAAGCATTCGAGAAATTTATTCAGACATCGGAATTTAAGGGAGGTGCAGATGATGAACAGATTGAATGATGAGTGGTTTTCCAGTAAAAGCGAGAGCGTTCCGTTGTGGCATAAGATAGCACTTTCTATTGATGAAATGTATGTATATACGGGCATTGGTAGAGAAACAATACGAGAACTTACAAAGCAACCGGAAGCAAAACAATTTACATTGAAAATTGGAAAAAGAACTCTAATTAAACGCAAACAATTTGAAGAATATTTAGACCAGATGTGTTCTATTTGAAGGGAGGAATGTAGATGTACAAAATAGATGGTTCTGAACTATATGAATATCAGCAACAGCTATTGCAACCACCGGAGGATATACCGATTTGGGAAAAGAAATGTCTTACGGTCGAGGAAGCGGCTGCTTATTCAGGTATTGGAGAGCGAAGATTAAAGGCACTATTGATGGATAAGGATTGCAGTTTCAGAATTGCAAGAAGCGACAGGCTTTTAATTATACGAGAGAAGTTAGAGGAGTTTATTGACTCAAGCACAGAATTGTAGGAGGTAACACAATGGCAAATACAAAAAGAAAAGATAAATCAAGAAAGGTTCTCCGCAAAGGGGAATCGCAACGTCCGGACGGTACTTATCAATTCCGATGGACAGATGAGAACCGTAAAAGACATTGTATTTATGCAAGGAACTTGGATGATTTAAGATATAAGGAAGATGAAATCGACAAGGACAAGAAAGACGGTATCAAGGCAGAAGCACGCTATACATCACTTAACGATATGTATGAACTTTGGAGAGATTTGAAACGTGGAATAAAGAATAATACTTTTGAGAATTACAAATATATGTACGAGACATTCGTGCGTAATCAGATTGGTTCTCAATTCATAATGTCTATAAAAAAGACTGATATAAAAAGATATTACAACAGTCTTGTTGATGAAAGACATCTGAAACCCGCAACGATTGATAGCATACATACCGTTCTACATCAGGTCTTTGAAATGGCAGTAGATGATGATTATATCAGAAGCAATCCAACAGACAATGTTTTGCGTGAATTGAAAAAATCACATTGTTTTAAGACTGAAAAACGCAGGGCATTAACCAAACCGGAGCAGGAACTTTTTCTTAACTATCTGAAGAACACACCGGAAGCACAGTATTGGTATCCAATATTTGCGGTTATGGTCGGAACTGGATTGCGTGTGGGCGAATTGACCGGACTCAGGTGGTGTGACATAGATTTAGAGGAAAGCATTATAGATGTGAATCATACGCTTGTTTATTATGACCACAGAACCGAAGGAAGCAAGAAAGGTTGCTATTTCAATGTGAACACAACCAAGACACCGGCAGGTATGCGACAAGTTCCAATGCTTGAATTTGTGAAGGAAGCATTTTTAATGGAAAAAGAAAGGCAGGAACTTCTCGGACTGCATTGTGAAGCTACGGTTGACGGATACACTGATTTTGTTTTTGTAAATCGTTTTGGTCAGCCGCAACATCAAGCAACCCTCAATAAAGCAATCCGTCGTATCATAAGAAATTGTAATGATAAGCAGTTTCTGGAAAGTGAAAATCCAGAGGTTTTACTTCCTCACTTTAGCTGTCATTCCCTTAGACATACATTTACTACAAGAATGTGCGAAGCCGGTGTAAATGTTAAAGTTATTCAGGACGCACTCGGACACAAAGACGTATCCACGACATTGAACATTTACACAGATGTAACAAAGGAATTAAGAAAGTCAGAGTTTGAGGGATTAGAATTGCAATTTAATCAGTAAGTAATCATATAATCAGAAAGAGAGCATATGCCGTAGAGATACGGTGTGTGCTTTCTTTACTTTATGACGAAAAAGTGGTAGAATGAAGCACAGGACTGATAGCAATGCTATCAAACCCAAAACTAAATATGGCTATACACCATTTACACCAATTTTTACACCAAACCTCATTTTTACCTTCACGAAACAGATGGGAATGGTGTAAAGAGGTTGAATACAAGCCCATTTATAGGCGATAAAATTTATAAAATGGTTTTAAGTCGTGAGTGGACGATTTCGTCCCGACAATGAAGTCCTTAGATGGTGTAAATAAGAAAAATGATGTAAATAATA
>ERZ1673736.2663-NODE-2663-length-18677-cov-22.050693_pt1 | contig 18677 bp, 17 predicted proteins | sample MGYA00580212_ERZ1673736 | MGnify/ENA primary metagenome ERZ1673736 (study PRJEB41218, sample SAMN15661752) | gut metagenome | host: Homo sapiens | place: Canada: London | collected 2015-08-20/2019-03-30 | study: EMG produced TPA metagenomics assembly of...
TTGATTATTATAGCAAGTAGTATGACCTTTGTCAACAGGTTTTTGCAAGTTTTTTGATTTTTTCGACAAAGTTTGAGGGAAAAGTTTGGGCAAGGTGTATATTGGGGTGACGGCGGTTCGCGGGCACAAATTATGGGGGTGGTGGGTGGCAAGAGGGTTGCGGGATTAGGTGGTTTGGGGGAATGGGTGGGTGGTGGAAGATTGGCGGCAGGTCATGGGGAGGTTGCGGGCCGGGCATGCCCGGCCCCTACGGGGTGGTGGAAGGTGCGCGGGTGTCGGCCGGAAGGTGAGCGGGTGTGGGGTGGTTTCGGGCCATCTTTGTAGGGGGCGGCGTCCTCGACGCCCCGCGGAGGGGTCAAGACCCCTCCCTACAATGTGAAAGATTAGAGGGTGGTTATGGGAAAGCGCGCGGGCCGGGCATGCCCGGCCCCTACGGGGTGGCGAGAGATTGACAGGGCACTGCTAATCAAGAGCTACTCTCTCACGCAATCTTTACACAAGCGTTACATGTTTCCCCTTGATGTGACAGGGTGGATGGTGTATACTGTAGGCAGAAGAACGGTTCTTTCCTACTATATCTTGTGTCAGTTTTCCATTCGATACCTGATTTTCATGAAAGGAGCGTTTCCTATGCTTCCTTGCCAGAAGAATTGCCATGCGTATTGCCCGGGGTGCCACAAGTCCTGCCCGCATTTCCGCGCGATGCAGGAGCAGCAGCACCGTGACCTGATCCGCAAGAAGGAGTACTTACGCCGCGCCGACGAGTCCTGCCGCGCGGTGCTGCACCAGTGCCGCGCCGCAGGCGGGTATCTGGGGCCGCTGCCCTATTGACCGGCGGCCCTGCCCTGCGCTATACTATTTATCTATTTATATAGTATAGGCAGGAGGTTTTTCCCTATGGTTCGTCCCCTGATGACCGACACGGTCTTTTTAGCGCAGAAGGCGCTGCCCGCCGATGCCGGCGACATTGCTGTCGCCGACGATCTGCTGGATACACTCAAGGCGCACGAGGACGGCTGTGTCGGCATGGCCGCCAATATGATCGGCGTCAACAAGGCGATCATCGTGTTTGACAACGACGGCACACCCTGCGAGATGTTCAACCCGGTCATCGTCTACCGCAAGGGGCTGTACCTGGCCGAGGAAGGCTGCCTGTCGCTGCAGGGGCAGCGCCGGGCCAGGCGGCACCGCACCATTAAGGTGCAGTGGCAGGATCGTAAGATGCAGACCCACGTCAGGAATTTCACCGGCTGGACGGCCCAGATCATCCAGCATGAGATCGACCATTGCAGCGGCATCCTTATATAATAAGTACGCGCGATGCGCCCGCCGGGGTGCACCGCGCTTTTTATGTCAGATCAAAGTAGGTCAGGATACATTCATAGTACGCCTGCGCCGCCGCCTCGCAGGCCGCGTCGGTGGCGACCAGGGCAACGTCGCCGACGTTTGTGATGAAGCCCTCCTCCACCAGCACCGCCGGGCAGCCGCATTTCTGCACCACGGTAAACGTCGGGTCGGAGAGCACTGTCGTGTCGTTGGACTCGCGTATGTAACGGTTGTCGTTGTCGTCAAAATAGATGTAGCGCACGCCGTCGATGCCGCGCAGCTCCATCCCCATTGCACCGAATTTTTCCGCGACCAGCCGCGCAAAGCGCAGGCTGTCGGCATTTGTGGACAGCTGCGGCGTAGCCGGGCAGCACTCAAAGCCGGAAACGCGGCTGTCGGCGTCGTAGTTCAGGTGGATGGAGAGCAGCAGCTGCGCACCGGCTGCCTTGGCGCGGGCCGCGCGGCGGCTGGGCTTGAGGTACTCGGTGCCGTTGGCGGTCAGCATCGGAGCAAAACGGCCATCACGCGCGAGCTTGTCATAGACGAGCGTGGCGGTTTTCAGCGTGACGTCCGCCTCGCGCAGGCCGCTGCCGAGGCTGCCCGCGTCCTCGCCGCCGACGCTTGGGTTGACGCCGCCATGTCCCGGGTCGATGGCCACAACGATTTTGCCGTCCGCCGCCTCCTCTGTCACGGCGGCGATTTCCTCCTCGCCGCCGTCTGCCCGCTCGATTTCGTCCGCCTCGGCCTGCTCTGCCGCGGTGGGCCGGGTGCCCTGCCACTCGTGCCAGAGCACCGCGCCGATGCCTGCGCACAAAATCAGCGCCGCCACCGCAAACAGCAGCGAGCACAGCCTGTCGGGCCGCCCGGTGCGGTAGACCCTGGCTTTTTCCCGCGGGGGTGTGCCGGTCCTTGCCATGGCCGCCCTCCTTTCCGCTTACGTTTTTTAAACGATACCATTGTGATGTGACAAAGTTGTGACAAAACGCATCGTTTTTTGATTTTTTGTGATTTTATTTTGCAGCCTTCTAAAAATATACGCAAAAGCCCGGTTTTTTCGATTGCCAAATATTGACAACACTTCCAATAAGCCGTATAATAAGGTCGTAAGGTTCGAAGCCGTCGGCTTGGACACCGTTTTTCGGCCCAACACGCCGAAACGTATTACAGGAGGTTAGAAAGATGATTTCTACCGGTATCGTTCGCAGTATCGACAGTCTGGGCCGCGTGGTCCTGCCCAAGGAACTCCGCACCACCTACGACATTACTCCGGATACCCCGCTTGAGATTTTTACCGATGGGGATTCCATCATTATGCGCAAGTACCACGCGCAGGGCAGCTGCGTTTTCTGCGGCGACATTTCTCCCGACGCCGTGCTGCTCCACGGCAAATACGTCTGCCCCGTCTGCCGCAAGGCACTGGGCAAGTAAGGCCCGCTCTCCCTGTTATATCCCCGCTTAAACAAAAAAGCCTGTGCAGGCGAACTGCACAGGCTCTTATTTTTGGTTTTACTCCGCCTTTTTCAGCCCGCGCATGGCTTCCTCGGCATTTTTGACGAGGTTGAAAAGGCTGGTGGCGTGGCGGGGGTAGTCGCGGGCGAGCTGGTCGGTGCTCAGGGCGAGCGTTGCAGGCTCAAGGCTGTCGCGGGTGCCGTCCTCGCCGGTCAGGGCGGCGGCCAGGTCACCCTCGGCCATGCTCATGGCGGCGTCGGCGCTGCGGTCCCAGCGGGCGGAGCCGACGCGGAACATGCCGCTGACATTTTTGGGCGATGCCTCGTACAGCAGACGGAACATCTTGTACACGGCCAGCATCAGGTAGCTGCTGACGCCGACAACAAGCTGCTTGTCCCTGCTCTCCTGCAATTTGTCGTAGAGGATGTCGAGGGAGTTCTCGATGAGCTTTTTGTACATCGTGGGCAGGACGCTGCCGCGGTAGACACTGCCGCCGGTGGCCGAATTGCCCTCGGGCAGCTCCTCCACCGTGATGGTCTGGCCGCTGCGCTCGGCACTGCGGCCCAGCAGGTAGTCGCAGCTGACGTCGTAGTAGTCCGCCACCTGCACGACAAAGGCAAGGCCGCACTCGCGGATGCCCTTCTCGTAATGGGAGAGCTGGGCCTGGCTGATGCCAAGGTCCTGCGCCGCCTGCTTCTGGGTGATGCCGCGCTCCTTGCGCAGCAGCGTAATGATCCGGTTAAATTCGATCCCCATGGTCCGCAATCCTGTTCCGGGGCGCATGACCGGCACGGTGCCGGGCCGCAGTGGTGCCCCTTGCATATTTTCTACACGCTGTATATTATAGCGGGTGAAAAACGCTTTGTAAACCCAAAAAATTGACAGATTTTGTGCCGAAAATGCCGTCACTGCGCCGAACCGACACCCTGCACCTACATTTAGTCATTATACAGCGAGTACAGCTATAAATATTGTGGGCAGAATTTGCCAAAGCGGCGCGGCGGGTGCGCGTTGTAACCAAATTGTAATAATTTACGGTTGCGCAGGACACGATTTTAGGGTATGCTGTTAAGTAACAATGTTATGGAAAGCGAGATTATAACGTGAAATATTATAAACTGCATCTGATCCGCCACGGCCTGACGGCGGGCAATCTGCAAGGGCTGTACATTGGCAGCGGCAGTGACCTGCCCCTGTGCGACGAGGGCCGCGCCCAGCTGAAAACGCTGAAAAAGGATTTTGACTATCCGGTCGTGCCGCTGGTGTTCACCAGCCCGATGAAGCGCGCCACCGAGACGGCGGAGATTTTGTTTCCCGGCGTGCGGCAGATCGAGCTGGACGACCTGCGGGAGATGGGCTTTGGCAAGTTTGAGGGCCGCGCCGTGCAGGAGCTGGTGAAGGACCCGGAGTTTGCCCAGTGGATGGACCCGACGAGCCGCACGGTGCCCGCGGGCGCGGAGGACCGGCAGATGTTCTTCAACCGCACGTCGTCGATGCTGATGAAGATGTTTGAGTACATGCTGCGCACCCACACCGAGGAGGCCGCCTGCGTGACCCACGGCGGCGTTATCATGAACATGCTGTCCCAGCACGCCCTGCCCTTCCGCAAGCCGGAGGAGTGGATGACCGACCCGGGCGCGGGCTACAGCGTGCGCCTGGACGCCGAGATGTGGATGCGGGATCATCTGGCCGAGGCGTATGACGTTGTGCCCCACGGGTATCTGGACGGGATGGAGTAATTTACGGGGATACGGAAGTTTTGTTCCTTCTTTGCAAAGAAGGAAGCAGAAATTCTAAATAATGGGATATAAAAAGGCACCTGCTCGGGGTTGAGCAGGTGCCTTTTGGTGTATTGGGCGGTAGGGGGCCGGGCATGCCCGGCCCGGTTATGGATGGTGTACGGGCGGTTATGGGAAGGCCGCGGGCCGGGCATGCCCGGCCCCTACAGGGCGGCAATTTTTGCAGCGGGCGGCTGCGGGGATGCGGGCGGCTGCCGCTCACCTTCATCATTCTGCCGGGGCTTCGGTTGCCTCCGGCTGCGCGGTTTCCTCCGGCTGCGGAGCGTTCGCATCCAGATACGCCTGATTGTCCGCGATGGTCTGGTTCAGCTCGTCGATTTTTGCCTGCGCGGCATCGCGGGCGGCGAGCAGGTCGGCGTTCTCGCTGTCGGCGTCCAGGGCGGCCTGGGCGTCCTGCAATTCAGTCTGTGCCTCGGCCAGGCTGGCGTTGGCCTGGTCAATGGCAGCCTGCGCATCGATGAGCTTCTGCGCGTTCGACAGCGCGGCCTCGGCGGCGGCAGCGGCTTCATCAGTGACGCCGCTTGCCAGCAGGGCGGACTTTTCGGGCAGGGTCTGCTCGCTGCCGTCGGCAGCGGTCAGGCGCAGGGCCTGGCCGTAGTAGCCGCCCCAGATCGCGATAAAGCTCTTGCCCGGGGCCACGGTCAGCGGCGTGCCGTCGGCGGCGGTCAGGCTGAACGGCCCGGTGGCGTCCTCCTTGCTCCAGGAGATCTGCTCCCACGCGCCGCCGTGCAGGTAGAGGCCGGTGCCGCCGGTCATGTCGTACTGGCGGGTGTAGCCGTCATCCTTGATGCCGCTGGACGCATACAGCACAAACACGTTGGTGAACGCCGCCTGTTGACCGTTGTCGGCGTCGGTCATCGGGCTTCCGTCGGCGTTCAGCTTCTCGTACAGGCCGGTGCCGGTGTTGTAGTTCAGCTGCTCGCTGTCGGATTTCGAGAACGTCACGGTCAGGCTCATGCCGCTGCGGTTCTCGGGGGCAACCTCCTCCCGCGTGCCAAAACGGAACAGCGGGGTGTTGCTGCCCTCCAGCGCCGTGCCGTAGCTGGCCGCACCGTTGCGGATCAGCTCGCCGGTGGTGTACCAGCAGTTTTCCTCGCGGTAGCCTGCGTCCTGACGGCCCTGGTCAAAGGCAAACGCCGTCTTGCCGACGTGGTAGCCGTCCAGGTCCTGATACGCCAGCGTGTTGAGCAGGTTTGCCGCGTAGACGTTCTTGTCAATCGAGACCGGCATCGCGTTCAGCGGCAGCGCGGCCTGCAAAAACAGGTCGCGGCCCGGGCCGACCGGCCCCACCTTGCTGATGCGGTCCACGTCGGCAAACAGCGCCATCAGACCCGCAGTGTTGCCCTCGGTCACGCCCTCGATCAGCACATCGGCGGACGCAATACCCCACTGGGGCTGTGCGCCGTCCAGCGTGCGCAGCATCACGGCCACGGGGCGCTTGCCGGTGTAGTCGGCGTCGTCCAGCCCGGTCAGCGGGTTGCCTGCCGGGGCCGGAACGGGGGTCGGCTCTGCCGTAGCTGCGGGGGAAGGCGTGGCCGCCTGCTCCGGCGTGGCCGCTGCCTGCTGCCCGCTGCAGCCCCCCAGAAGCAGTGCCGCCAGCAGCGCCGCAGCACTGCCCAATGCCTGCCATTTTTTCATAGTGTACCTCTCTCATAAAAACAACGCGGCCCGCCGGGCGAGCCGCGTTGTTGATGGATGCTTAACCTTGGCTGCCCTCAGCGTTCTCCGTGTTTTCCTGCTGATCGGGAGCCTGCTCTGATGCGGGGGCCTGCTCCTCAGCGGGGGCCTGCTCCTCAGCGGGGGCCTGCTCCTCAGCGGGAGCCTGCTCCTCAGCGGGGGCCTGCTCCTCGGCAGGGGCCTGTTCCTCTGCGGGAGCCTCGGTGGTCTCAGCCTCGCCGCTGCCGGTGGCGGCTGCGGTCAGGTCGTCGGTGGAGGAGCCGAGGGTCTCACCGGCCTTGGCGTCGTCCTCGACATAGCTCTTCTCGTAGGTCTGGGTCGTGGCGGTGGACAGGTTGACGCCGTCCAGCGTGGTGTGGGTAAAGTTCTCGGCAAAGTCTACGTCGGTCACGGCCACATAGCTCTTGCCGGTGTTGATCTCCAGCGGGGTGTCGCTGCAGGTGCCGTCCTCGTTCAGGTAGTACAGGCGCAGGGCCTCCAGCGGGGTGCCCTTCTGCCAGTAGATCTTCTCGCACTTGCCGCCGTAGCAGTAGTAGCCGACGCCGCCCCATGCGTACTCAACGTACTGCAGGTCCGTTTTCTCGTGGCCGGGGTAGGTGTGGATGTCGGTGTAGAGCACGATGACATTGGGGAAGGTCAGCACCTTGTTGTCGGCGGCCTCGTCCACGGTATCGCGCCACTGGCCGTCGGAGTAGTTCTGCTGCATCTTGTACTGGTTCGTGGCCTCGTCATAGATGAAGCGGGTCTTGTAGGACTGGCTGTGGACGATCTCGACATACTGGCCGTCAGAGACAACGGGGCCGTACTTATCGCTGTAGGCGCTGTCCAGGCTGTTGGACAGGTCGCGGGTCGTGCCCAGGCGGTAATCCACAAAGTTGAAGAAGGTGGAGTTGTAGGTGCGGTTCATGTCCACGTTCTGGCTGCTGATATAGTTTGCGATGTTGTCGGCGTTGGTGTACATCGTGTGCTCCAGCGCCAGAGAACCGGCGTTGTAGCTCTTGCCAGCCCAGTTGACGCGGCCATAATCGCGGTAGCCGTTGGCACCGTCGTTGTTGTTCAGCTTGCCGTAGTCGTAGTCGATGGCGTACTGCTGCATGACGACGGACTGGCCCTCATGGACATAGAGCGCCTGCCAGGGCAGGATCAGGCGGAAGAACTGGTCGCGGCCCGAACGGACGGGGCCGACCTCGCCGACGGTCTTATAATCGGTAAAGACAGGCATGAAACGGGTGATGCCGCCCTCGACCTTGATCTCAAACAGGATGTCGGCCTTGGACAGACCGCGCTGGGGGCGGGCCGCCACGATGTTGTTGACCATCACGGCGGTAATGCGCTGGCCCTCGGGGTAGTCAGCACCCTTCGGCTCACCGGTCAGGACATTGGCCTCATAGGGGGGCAGCTCGGTGGGAGCGGGGGTCGCCTCCACAGTCGTGGGTGTGCTTTCCGCGGTGGAGGTCGAGATGGTATCGCCGCTCTTTTTGCAGGCCGCCAGCAGCACTGTCAGGGAGAGCAGCGCTGCGATCACAAGCAGAACACGTTTCATTCCATTGCTCCTTTTCAGGTTTTCCTGTTGTAGTAAATATACTAATATTGTAGTCGTTTCAAGGGCGTTTGTAAAGGTGGGGGCGGAGATTTTACAAATACAAATTTTTACCTCCCCCGTGGGGGAAAGCTTCCTTATTTTCGCGTCTGAAGCCAGTACTCCCCCATACTGCTGCCGGGCTTGCCGGTGCATTCGTCGTGCAGGTAGTCGGCAAGGCCCGCGGCGGCGGGGTCCCAGGCAAGGGCCTGGGCTTCGGTTTCAAACTCGACCTCGGCGTACCAGAAGGCCGTGGGCAGGTCGGGGTCCACGCAGTTGACCTCGAGCGTCAGCCCGCCGGGCAGCCGATAGCCGCGGCGCTCCTTGTGGATGAGCGGCTTACCTATTAAATGCTCGAGCTTTGCGAACAGCTCGGCGTCGATTTCGGTCTCGATCTCCTCGCGGCTCAGGGTGCCCGCCCCTTTAAAGCAGAGCACCAGCGCCGTGCGCCCGCCCTGCAGGGCCTCGCGCCGGATGCGCACCGTGGGGCGCACGCTGACGTAGCCCTGATCCATCTGGTAGTCCGAGGTCTGGGTCAGCCCCTCCGGCCAGCCCGTGACCATCCATTTGCGTTCGATTTCCATAATGAGCCCCTGCCTCCCTGTAGGGGCCGGACATGTCCGGCCCTCAACCTATCCGTTATCGCTGCAATGCCGTACAGCAGCGGGCCGGGCATGCCCGGCCCCTACGGCGCTGCACAGCAGTCGTTGCGCCTGCGGCCATCCAACCTGTCCTTAGTATACCACATTCCGTCTCTCGCGCACAGTTCACAGTATTGCCGTATTTCAACCAAAAACCGTTGCTTCTTTCGTCAGATTGCCAGTTGCATTTTGTCCGCTTACCCCGTATAATAGAGACATAACAGCAAGGGCGCTGCGAATGTGTTTTCGCAGCGCCCTTTTTCTGTAAATAGAGGAAATAAAGGAGTAAGAAGTATGGCAGCAACCGTTATGGAACTTTACGGCAGCAAAGTCTTCAACGAGCATGAGATGCGCGAGCGTCTGCCCAGCTCGACCTACAAGAGCCTCAAGGCGACGATTGAGAAGGGCCAGCCGCTGGACCTTGAGGTCGCCAACGTCGTGGCCAGCGTCATGAAGCGCTGGGCCATTGAGCAGGGCGCCACCCACTACACCCACTGGTTCCAGCCTCTGACCGGCATCACCAGTGAGAAGCATGACGGCTTTGTCAGCCCCCAGCCGGACGGCACCGCCATCATGGAGTTTTCCGGCAAGGAGCTCATCAAGGGTGAGCCGGACGCCTCCTCCTTCCCCTCCGGCGGCCTGCGCGCCACCGCCGAGGCCCGCGGCTACACTGCCTGGGACCCCACCAGCTACGCTTTCGTGAAGGACGATACGCTGTGCATCCCCACTGCGTTCTGCTCCTACACCGGCGAGGCACTGGACAAAAAGACCCCGCTGCTGCGCTCGATGCAGGCCATCTCCGACCAGGCCTGCAAGGTGCTGAAGCTGTTCGGCAAGGACGTGGACCGCGTCGTGACCACCGTCGGCCCCGAGCAGGAGTACTTCCTTATTAAGAAGGAGGACTACCAGAAGCGCCTGGACCTGGTGCTGTGCGGCCGCACGCTGTTCGGCTCTGCCCCGTCCAAGGGCCAGGAGCTGGAGGAGCACTACTTCGGCACGATCCGCCCCATCGTCTCCGGCTTTATGAAGGAGCTGGACGAGGAGCTGTGGAAGCTGGGCATTCCCGCCAAGACCAAGCACAACGAGGTCGCCCCCTGCCAGCATGAGCTGGCCCCCATCTACGACACCACCAACGTCGCCATCGACCACAACCTGCTGACGATGGAGATGATGAGGAAGATCGCCGACAAGCACGGTCTGGTCTGCCTGCAGCATGAGAAGCCGTTCGAGGGCGTCAACGGCAGCGGTAAGCACAACAACTGGTCCCTCGGCACCAAGCACGAGAACCTGCTGGACCCCGGCGACACCCCGATGGAAAACCTGCAGTTCATGGTGTTCCTGTCCGCAGTCATCGAGGCCGTTGACGATTACGCCGACCTGCTGCGCACCTCCGTCGCCACCCCGGGCAACGATCACCGTCTGGGCGCCAACGAGGCACCCCCGGCCATCATTTCCATCTTCGTCGGTGAGGAGCTGGAGGCCGTTATCGATGCCATCTGCACCGATTCCCCCTATGCCGGCCCCGTCAAGATGAAGATGGACCTGGGCGTTGATGTCCTGCCCAAGTTCAGCAAGGACACCACGGACCGCAACCGTACCTCTCCGTTCGCCTTCACCGGCAACAAGTTTGAGTTCCGTATGCCCGGCTCCGCCGAGAACCTGTCCGACGCGAACACGATCCTGAACGCCGCCGTCGCCAAGAGCCTGAAGGAGTTCGTGGCCGAGACCGCCGGTGCCGCCGACTTTGAGTGCGCGGCTGCCGCCTGGGTCAAAAAGACGCTGAACGAGCACCGCCGCGTGATCTTCAACGGCAACGGCTACAGCGAGGCCTGGGAGGTCGAGGCCGAGCGCCGCGGCCTGCCGAACCGCAAGTGCACCCCCGACGCGATGATCGCGCTGAAGGACGAGAAGAACATTGCCCTGATGGAGGAGTTCGGCGTCCTGACCAAGACCGAGATGCTGAGCCGCTACGAGGTCGAGATGGAGCACTACTCCAAGATCCTCAACATCGAGGCCCGCACGATGCTCAAGATTGCCAACAAGCAGCTGATCCCCGCCGCCACCGCCTACATGGGCGAGGTCGCCAGCGCAGCCGCCGCCAAGACCGCCGCTGTGGAGGGCATCTCCACCAAGGCCGAGACGAAGGTCCTGACCGCCCTGAGCAAGTACACCGACGAGATGTCCGACGCCACCGACGCCCTGCAGGCTGCTACCGACAAGGTCAGCGCCATGGACGACGAGGCCGCCAAGGCACACGCCTTCCACGACGAGGTCATCCCCGCGATGGATGCCCTGCGTGCCGCCGCCGACGAGGCCGAAAGCATCGTCGATGAGGATTACTGGCCCCTGCCCTGCTACAGCCGTATGCTGTTCTATACCGAGTGATTTTCTCCCGCGCTTTTTGTAGGGGCGGGTCCCGTATCCGCCCGCAAGGGGCTGCCGGTTGACGGGCGTATATAGAATGCGCCCCCTACGGGATGGGTTGTTTCCCCGCAAGCAGCAGCCCGCCCACACCACGCCATTTTCCTTACTGGCCGCGCCCCCGCCCCGCACAGTGAAGACGCAGCCGGGTGTAAGGTTACACCCTTTTACAATCGCCATTCTCCTTTTCCTATTTCTTACACCAGCTCGAAAGGCCCGCCCGCTCAAGGTGGGCCTTTCGAGTATGTATGGCTTCCCCCGCAGGGGAAGGCTTTTACAGGAGGTTCCTATGAAACGCACCGCACAGGACATTCTCAATTTTGTGGAGGACAACGATGTTAAGTTCGCAAAATTGACATTCTGCGATATTTTCGGCAACCAGAAAAACGTTTCGCTTTTTGCCAGTGAGCTGCCCCGCGCCTTTGCCGAGGGTGTCAGCTTCGACGGATCGTCCATCGCCGGGTTCATGAACGTCGAGGAGAGCGACCTTGTGCTCTGGCCGGACCCGGACACCGCCACCGTGCTGCCGTGGCGCCCCACCGAGGGCCGCGTCATCCGCATGTACTGCGACATCACCCTGCCCAACGGCAAGCCGTTTGAGGGCAACTGCCGCGGCTACCTGCAATCCGTCATCAAGCGTGCCCGCGCCATGGGCCTTGTCTGCAACGTCGGCTGCGAGTGCGAGTTCTACCTGTTCGAGACCGACGAACACGGCAGCCCGACCCACATCCCGCTGGACATAGGCGGCTATTTTGACATCCCGCCGCTGGACAAGGGCGAGAACATCCGCCGGGAGATCTGCTTTGCCATTGAGGAAATGGGCCTGCACCCCGAGCACAGCCACCACGAGAGCGGCCACGGCCAGAACGAGGTCTGCTTCCGCTACACGACGGCGCTGAAATCCGCCGACAATCTGAACACCTTCAAGAGCACCGTCAAGGCCATTGCGGCCCGCAACGGTCTGTTTGCCAGCTTCATGCCCAAGCCTTTGGCCAACCAGCCGGGCAGCGGTCTGCATGTCAATGTCTCGCTGCTGCGGGACGGCAAGAACCTGTTTGACGGTGCCTTTACGCCCGACAGCGAGGCCGGACATTTTGTGGCGGGCATCCTGGCCCACGCGCGGGAGCTGACGGCGTTCTGCAACCCTGTGCCCAACTCCTACGCGCGCCTGGGCGCAAACGAGGCCCCGCTGTACGTGAGCTGGAGCCGCCAGAACCGCAGCCAGCTCGTGCGTCTGCCCAGCGCCCACGGCGAGTTCTGCCGCGTTGAGCTGCGCGGGCCCGACCCCGCGGGCAACCCGTATCTGGTCATCGGCCTGATCCTGGCCGCCGGTCTCGACGGCATCGAGCACAGCCTGCCCCTGCCCGAGGCCGTGAACCGCAACCTGTTCCATCCCAGCGCCGCGGCGGGTCTGGACAGCCTGCCCCGCACCCTGCGCGAGGCCATTACCGTGGCCGGGCAGAGCGAGTTTATCAGCCGCGAACTGCCCGTTGCCCTAATGAACAAGTACTTTGAGTACCAGACCCAGCTCTGCCACGACGCCGAGGGTGCCCCCGACACCGAGAGCTGGGAAAGAGCGCACAGCTTCCTGATCATTTGATTTTACGGGAGTACGTAGGGCGGCCTGCCCGAAAGCTTTATCGTAAATTATCAGGAAGGGAGGGCAGCCTATGGCAAAAGCCCTGATCGTTTCGGCGGGGAATAACGCCAATGAATATCTGGCGCGGCATATCGGAGAGCTGGGCTATACCCGCCCCACGATTGTCGCCAGCGGCGGCGAAGCGCGCCGCCGCATGGATACCAACGACTTTGAGGTCGTCATCATCAACACGCCCCTGCCCGATGAGTTCGGCCACGAGCTGGGCACCGACGCTGTGGAAAAGACCGACGCAGGCGTCATCCTTCTGGCCAAGACCGGCACCGCGGAGCAGATCGCGGATAAACTGCAGGATTTCGGCGTGCTTGTGCTGGCCAAGCCGTTCACCGGCGCACAGTTCCGGCAGGCCGTGCAGATCGCGGCCAGCAGCTACAAGCGCCTGGCCGTGCTGCGGACCGAGAACGCAAAGCTGCTGGACAAAATCGCCCAGTTGCGTCTGGTGGACCGCGCAAAGTGCTATTTGATTGAGAAAAAAGGCTACACAGAGACCGACGCCCACCGCCTGATCGAAAAGCGCGCCATGGACACCCGCATGAGCCGCGGCGAGGTCGCGCAGGAGATTTTGGAGGATGAGGAGGAGGAATAAGCAAGGTAGCCTTCCCCCGCGGGGGAAGGTGGCCGAGGCCCCGCCCGAGGCCGGATGAGGGGCGAGTGTGCCGGATATTTACCCGTTGACGGGGTGCAATGGCAGATTCTGCCCTCATCAGCCGCCTGCGGGCGGCAGCTTCAGTCTCCGCGCTAAGAGCCGCCTCCGGCGGTTGCGCTTCGACACGCGCCTGCGGGCGCAGCCCCGAAGGGGAAGCCTTAGAGGCGAAAAAAAGAGGACGCTTTTGCGTCCTCTTTTTTACATATACCCATATTTTCGGCGTCCCTGCACAATAAACCCAGCCGTGCATACCAGCGCCATGGCCTCGGCGGCAACTACCGCAAGCCAGATGCCGTCCACGCCGATGATAAGCGGCAGGGTCAGGATGGACACGACCTGGAACAGCAGCGTGCGCAGGAAGGAGATGGCCGCCGACACTGTGCCGTTGTTCAGCGCCGTGAAGAACGCCGAGCCGAAGATGTTGAAGCCTGACAGGATAAAACTGATGCAGTACAGCTTCATGCCGTGGGTCGTCAGCGCCAGCAGCCCCGCATCGTAGCCGACGAAGATTTTGGCCAGCGGCTCGGCCAGCAGCTCACTGGAAGTCAGCATCGCCACACCGGCCACCGCAATGATGCCCGCACTTTTGCGCAGCAGGTTTTTCAGTTCGTCCTTATTGTCCGCGCCAAAGTGGTAGCTGACAATGGGCGCTGTGCCCTGAGAATAGCCGATGAACACCGCCGCGAACACAAAACCCACATACATAAGCACGCCGTAGGCCGCAACGCCGTCCGCGCCGAACAGCTTGAGCAGCTGCATATTGTACAGCGCACCGACCAGCGACATCGAGATATTCGTCATCAGCTCGCTGATGCCGTTGGTGCAGGCTTTGAACAGCTCCCGCAGGCTGAACAGCGGCTTTGTGAGATACAGGCGGCAGCCGGGACGGCGCTTAGCAAAGTAGAAAATGGGCGCCACACCGCCGACCATCTGGCTGATGACCGTCGCCGACGCCGCACCGGCCAGCCCAAGACCCGCCACGCCGACGAGCACGAAGTCCAGCACCATGTTGGTCACGCCCGCCGCCACCGTGAAGAACAGGCCCAGCTTGGGCTTTTCCGCGGCAATAAAGAAGCTCTGGAACAGGTATTGCAGCATGAACGCCGTTTGGAATGTCAGCAAAATGCGGCCATACAGCAGACAGCTGGGCAGCAGCTCGGGCGTTGCGCCCAGCAGCAGCGCCACGGGCCGCAGCAGTGCCAGGCCGATGGCGCTGAAAATCGCGCCGATGCCCACAGTCGCAACGGCCAGCATACTGAACAGCCGGTTTGCGCGCTTCTCATCGCCCATGCCCAGCGTCATGGCGACCAGCGCACTGCCGCCCGTGCCGATCATAAAGCCGAGGCAGCCCAGCATCTGGATATAGGGGTAAATGAGGTTCAGCGCCGTGAACGCCGTTTTGCCCGCGCAGTTCGAGACAAAGAAGCCATCCACAATCGTGTAGATCGACGTGAAGATCATCATGATAATGGGCGACGCCGTGAATTTCAGCAGCCGCCCCGTGGTAAAGTGGTCGGACAGCTGGATCTGGTTTGATTTTGACATAAATGCTCCTGTTTTTGCGGCAGGCACGCGCGTAGGGGCCGGACATGTCCGGCCCTGCACCTTGCCTTTACCTCTCTGTTTCCGTTATGCTGCGGGCCGGGCATGCCCGGCCCCTACCGCGCAATTTTTTTCAAACTCCCGCTGCAGGCATTCCAGATGCCGCTGCGCCAGACGGTGCATTTCCTCGGCGCTTGCAAGGCCAAAGGCGCGGATGGCCTTTTCCTCGGCGGCGATGACCGGCACGACGGTGCGCTCGGCCCTCGGCGGTCAGGGTCACGATCTTTCCGCTGTGGGCTCCTTTTCCCGGGCAAAGCGCCAGCAGGCCCTTTTTGACCATGGCCGCCACGGCGGAGTTCAGCGTCTGCTTGGGGATGCCCCAGTCCGCCGCAATGCGGTTCTGGGTCAGCGGCTCGCACGACGTCACCAGCGCATACAGCGTCCAAAACGCTGCGTCCGACAAGCCGCACCGCTGCGCCGCCGCGTGGTACAGGGCGTTGCACTCATTGAACTGGCGGTTCGTTTTGTCCAGCAGGGCGCGGGCCTGGGATTCCTTTTCTTCCATTCTCTTTCCTCTTTAAAATCCGATTTCGGATTCCAGTATAGTCCGAAATCGGATTTATGCCAAGTGTCGAATTTTGATGCTGCTTTTTGTGCAGCTTTCACATTGTCTGCACCCGCCGCGGATATTATAATGAAAGAAAAGCAAAGGAGGGTTTCCCATGTACCAAGCCGCACAAAACCGCTATCAGGTCATCCCCTACCGCCGCTGCGGGGCCAGCGGCCTTATGCTGCCCGCAGTCTCGCTGGGGCTGTGGCATAATTTCGGTGACACCGCCCCGTATGAGAATATGCGCGCGCTCTGCCGCACGGCGTTTGACCACGGCATCACCCACTTTGACCTTGCCAACAACTACGGCCCCGAGCCGGGCGCTGCCGAGCGGAATTTTGGTAAAATTCTGCGGGACGACCTCGGCGTCTACCGCGACGAGCTGATCATCTCCACCAAGGCCGGTTACCTGATGTGGGACGGCCCCTACGGCGACTGGGGCAGCCGTAAGTATCTGCTGGCCAGCCTGGACCGGAGCCTGCAGCGCATGGGGCTGGACTATGTGGATATTTTCTACCACCACCGCATGGACCCCAACACCCCGCTGGAGGAGACGATGGGCGCACTGGCGCAGGCCGTGCGCAGCGGCAAGGCGCTGTACGCCGGTCTGTCCAACTACGACGGCCCGACGCTGGAAAAGGCCGCGGCCATTCTGGACGAGCTGCATGTACCGTTCGTCATCAACCAGAACCGGTATTCGATCTTTGACCGCACGATTGAGCACAACGGGTTAAAGGATACCGCCGCGAAGCTGCACAAGGGCATCATCACCTTCAGCCCGCTGGCGCAGGGGCTTTTGACGGACCGCTATCTGCACGGCATCCCCGCCGACAGCCGCGTCCACACCGACGGGCGGTTCTTGAAGGAGAAGGACATCACGCCGGAGCGCCTTGCGCAGATCAGCGCCCTGAACGACCTTGCCCGGCAGCGCGGTCAGACCCTGGCCGAGATGGCCCTTGCCTGGCTGCTGCACCACGACGAGGTCACAACGGTTCTGATCGGTGCCTCCAAAACGCAGCAGATTCTGGACAACATCAAGGCCGTGGAGCACACGACGTTCACGCCCGACGAGTTGGCCGTGATCGACAGGATCAGCAAATAAACTTTATTTACGCACAATAAACCGCCGCTCGCCGGGGAAGTTTTCCACGACGGGCGGCGGTTGTTGTTGAAAGATGGGTTTGCGGGATGTACGCCCGCGGTTCGCCACTGTAGGGGGCGGCGTCCCCGACGCCCCGCAGGTCAGGCAGCTCTTTGCTGGCTATGCGTAGGGCGGCCTGCCCACAGGCCGCCGCGGACGTCTGCCATAGCGGGAAAGTTCGCGGTTCGCCGCCCCACATACAAACCGCAAAAGGGGCGGCAGCGGTTTCCCGTAGGGGCGGATTCTATATCCGCCCGGGGTGGTTCCCGCAGACGGACACTTTCGGCAGGCCGCGGGCCGGGCATGCCCGGCCCCTACAGGGTTGCAATAGTCCCGGGAGGGATGACCTTTTTGCGGACGTCTGCCATAGCGGGAAAGTTCACGGTTCGCCACTGTAGGGGGCGGCGTCCCCGACGCCCCGCGGCGGGGTGAGGGCACCCCGCCCTACATACAAACCGCAAAAGGGGCGGCAGCGGTTTCCCGTGGCCGTGATGCTGCAATTTTTTTGCGCTTCGCGCAAAAAAATCCCCCACCGTCCGGAGCAGAGAACGATGGGGGCAAACGCAATAAGCAGACCGCTAAAAAGGCGCAGAGCAAAACGCCAAAACGGAGGCGCAGCCTGTTATTGGCAGGAACCGCACCGGAGAGGCAAACAGCCGGTTGACGGTTCGAGGTTGGTTATGGTTAGTAGACACTAACCACGCATATACTTTACCATATTGCAGCAGTGATGTCAAGCATTTTCCCAAAATAATCCCCAGTATTTTTGTAGAAATTACTTTGCGGTGCTGCCCTTGGGCGCATCGGGATAATCGCGCACATGCAAAAGCTGCTCCGCGGTTTCGACCTCCTCCGCCGTGGGTACGCGCACGCCGTCCAGCGGGTACGGGATACCGAGGTTCTGCCACTTGAACAGTCCCAGCGTGTGGTAGGGCAGAATTTCTACGCGGCGCACGGTGGGCAGCGTTTTAATAAAGGCATCCAGCTGCCGCAGGCCGTCGGCGTCATCAGTCAGGCCGGGGACCAGCACATGGCGGATCCAGAGGTCCACGCCCCTTGCCGCCACATACTGCGCCATGGCCAGAATGTTTTTGTTGCTGTGGCCGGTCAGTTTTTTGTGCTTCTCGTCGTCAATTTCCTTTAAATCCAAAATGACGAGGTCTGTGTTTTCCAGCAGACGGTCAAAGCGGGCCATCCATTCGGCGTTGTCGGGCGCAAAGGGCTGGGCGCTGGTGTCCAGCGCGGTCTGCACCTTTTTGGCGCGGGCCAGGCGGAACACCTCGCTGACAAAGTCCAGCTGCAAAAGCGGTTCGCCGCCGCTGATGGTCAGCCCGCCGTTGCCGCGCCAGTAGTTGCGGTAGCGGTAGGCGGCAGCAAATGCCTCCTGCGGGGTGCTGGCGGTGTCCTTCGTAAACGCCCAGGTCTCGGGGTTATGGCAGTATTGGCAGCGCATGGCGCAGCCCTGCAAAAAGATGATATACCGCACGCCCGGCCCGTCGACCAGGCCGAAGGTTTCAACAGAATGGATGTAGCCTAGAGTTTCGGACATAAGTTTGCCTCCGTTTATCGGGAAAATGAATTGGTAGGGGGCGGCGTCCTCGACGCCCCGCGGCCGCCGCACATGTCCCGGGAGGGATAAATCCCTCCCCTGCGCATTCCTTTTGCGGGCGCTTGTAGGGCGGCCAGCCCTCTGGCCGCCGCGGAGGGGTCAAGACCCCTCCCTACAATGCAATTTGAAAAGGGGTGCTGTAAAACGTGAACGGGTAGCTTGCGTAAACCTGCGGGCCGGGCATGCCCGGCCCCTACCGGGTGGTATAACACAGTATACCACAAAAAAGGCCCGCAGCCGCGGCTGCGGGCCCTATTCTGCTTACAAAATTACAGGACCTTGTGGCAGGTACGTGCGATAACGTCGAGCTGCTGCTCCTTGGTCAGGTCGATGAACTTGACCGCGTAGCCGGAGACACGGATGGTGAAGTTGGCGTACTCCTCCTTCTCGGGGTGCTCCATGGCGTCCAGCAGCTTTTCCACGCCAAAGACGTTGACGTTCAGGTGGTGGGCACCCTGGTCAAAGTAGCCGTCCATGACCTGCACCAGGTTGGTGACGCGCTCGTCCCCGCTGTGGCCCAGGGCATCGGGGTTGATGGTCTGGGTGTTGGAGATGCCGTCCAGTGCCCAGTGGTAGGGCA
>ERZ1673736.2668-NODE-2668-length-18667-cov-17.097786_pt1 | contig 18667 bp, 13 predicted proteins | sample MGYA00580212_ERZ1673736 | MGnify/ENA primary metagenome ERZ1673736 (study PRJEB41218, sample SAMN15661752) | gut metagenome | host: Homo sapiens | place: Canada: London | collected 2015-08-20/2019-03-30 | study: EMG produced TPA metagenomics assembly of...
TTGTCGGGAAATAGGTGGAAAAAATATATTGATAATATAACGCCCTGATAGGGGGCTGGCAGGGGTGCTCAGAGGGGGGGCCGGAGTTGGTCGAAAAGCGACCGATTTTTTTGTCGGAAAAAGGTAAAAAAACTGTATTGATAATATAACGCCCTGATAGGGGGCTGGAGGTGCATGGGGATGTATGATATTTTAGGTGCTTTGAAAGCGCTGTTTGAGGAAGTTCACTATATGGACTTTTATCGGGACATCTTTCCGGAGGGCTCCTTTGAGGAGCGCGGTGAGTATGAGGACGGGAAATATAATGGTATAGCGATTGCTATTGAGAAAGGCAGCAAGCGTGCAAAGCGTATGACGATTACTGATGATCTTGATACGATTGCGGATATGGTTGGGTCACATGATTTCTGTCTTATGAGCCCGATCAGTTATGCAGGTAAGAGTCGGAAGTCCTCCAATGCTCGGTTTATGTATGCGTTGGCTATTGATCTTGATGGTATGACGGAGCGGAAGCATTGGGATTTTTTTATGGAGCAGATCAACCGTGGTCATGAGATGTTGCAGTTTGTTTGGGGTCTGCCGCGGCCTACGTATTTGGTATCTTCCGGCTCAGGTATCCATATTTATTATGTCTTTAAGCAGCCTATTCCGATGTTTAAGAACATTGTTGAGGAGTTGGAGAAGCTGAAAAGGCGGCTGACTTGGCAGGCATGGACACAGGGCGCGTCCTCGCTGCATGATAAGGTGCAGTATGAGAGTTTGTTTCAGGGTTTTCGTGTGGTTGGTACGATTACGAAAGATGGTGGTCGCTGCCGTGCGTTTTCGGTCGGTGAAAAGGTCACAGTAGAGTATTTGAATAAGTTTGTGCCAGAGGATCATCGTGCTGTGAGCTTTGTTTATAAGTCTGATTTACGGCTCGAAGATGCGAAGAAGAAGTATCCGGAGTGGTATCAGCGGCGTATTGTGGAGAAGCGACCGAGGAATACATGGACTTGTAAGAAAGCAGTTTATGACTGGTGGATTAGGAAGTTAAAAGAGGGTGCCGAACAGGGACACAGATATTGGTGTATTATGACTCTTGCGACATATGCGCAGAAGTGTGGAGTACCCCGAGAAACGCTCGAGGAGGACGCATACGGCCTTATTCCATTCATGAATACAAAAGGTGATGAGTTCACTGAGGACGATGTTATGCACGCTCTGGAGGCTTATACGGATAGCTATGCTACATATCCGATTGATACGATTGTGTGGCGTACCGGTATTCAGATTGAGAAGAACAGGAGGAATGGTCAGAAGCAATCTGATCATCTGGAGGAAGCAAGAGCAATTCGAGATATTCGTATGCGCCGACAGGGGCGTAAATGGACGGACGGTAATGGTAGGCCGGACAAGCTATCTGTGGTAGCTGAGTGGCGTTCTGAGCACTCAGAGGGGACGAAAGCGGAGTGTATCAGAGAAACTGGATTGAGTAAAAAGACAGTATATCGTTGGTGGGAAGAGGCCGGTTTAATGAATTTACGCGAATATACGAACAAAGAGAAGATGGTTCAGCTGTCTGGTGATGAGAGCCAGCGTAAGGCAGCTGAGATTGTGGCTGCGGTGACTGCGATTGCGAAGGAACGCGGGCTTTCGGAAGAAGAAGCCTATGAAGTGTTCTTGCATGGAAAGACCAGAAAAGAGCAGGTGCAGGAGCAGGAAAAACACATGGTTTTTGCGGAAAGTGAGGTCGATGCCGGGCTGCTGGTTGGGTGTGCGGCGAATGGTATTCGCCGGATCAACGTTATGCCGGACGATGAGTACATGAATTATTTAGCGACCGATTGCGTTAACGCTTTGTTTCCGCCCAAAACAGAAAATAAATGATGTTGATATTTTAGCATAATTACGCTAAAATAATAGTAAGGAGGTTGATGGTATGAATATGATTAGACCTGTATCGGATTTGCGAAATAACTTTGCGGACATTTCCAAAACAGTGCATGAAACGGCTCAGCCTGTGTTTTTAACCAAAAATGGGTATGGTGATATGGTCGTTTTGAGCATGGAAGCGTTTGAAAACTTGCAATTTGAAAGCGAGGTTTACTTCAAGCTGCAAGAGGCCGAGCGAGAGGCCGAGCTGACAGATCAGCGTTATTCCTCCAAAGATGTATTGAAAGCGATGAAAGCCGCTATTGGAGGGGAGCAGGGTGTATAAACTGGAGTACCTGCCTGTTGCCCAGCGAGATATGGTTGAAATCGTGCGCTATATCAGTGGAGAGCTGCAAAATCCTGCTGCGGCAGATCGTTTGGCTATGGAACTGGTGAACGCTGCGGAAAGCATACTTACATTTCCGTATGCGCTTCCGGCGTATCAACCAATCCGTCCGTTGAAGTGTGAGTACCGAAAAATCTTAGTGCAGAATTTTTTAATGTTCTATTGGGTGGACGAAGAAAAGAAGTTGGTGACAGTCGCTCGTGTAGTGTATGCTAAACGAGATGTTGCCAAATTGCTGGAGTAATAATCACAAGCAAATTTTATTTGTATTGCACTTGCAACGCAAATAAATATAGCATATAATATGGATGTAGGATATAAGTAATATGCTTTGAGGGGAGTGCTTTTGTATGGCAACTAAGGGTAATATGACGCTTCGTATTGAACCGGAGCTGAAGAAGCAGGCGGCAGATTTGTTTCAATCGTTGGGCATGGATTTGAGCACCGCTACGGGCATTTTCTACCGTCAGGCACTGCGCTATCATGGATTGCCGTTTGAAGTTCGTCTGGACGAGCCGAACGAAACCACTTATGCAGCGATGAAAGCAGCGGAGAATGACGAAGATATGCACGGTCCGTTCGACAGTGTGGCAGACATGATGGAGGCCCTTAATGCTTAAACCGGAGTTTACGGGACAATTCAAGAAAGACTATAAGCTGGCGGTGAAGCGTGGCTGCGACCCGCAAAAGCTGAGTGCTGTCGTGGAATTGCTGTGTGAGGAGAAGCCGTTGCCGCCGGCCTACCGAGATCATGCGCTGACCAATTCGAGAAATTACAAGGACATGAGAGAGTGTCACATTCAGCCGGATTGGCTACTGGTGTATAAGATTGAGCGCGACGCTCTGATATTGAAGCTGATTAGAACTGGTTCGCATAGCGACCTGTTTTAAGGAGAGTGTGCCAGATGGCCAAAACGATCAAGGAAATTGCGGACGAATTGGGCGTATCAAAGACTGCTGTAAGTAAGCAAATCGCAAACCTTGGTTTGCGATCAAGTTTGCGAAAAAACGGAAACCAGTTTGCGATCGAAAACCAACAAGAAAAGTTAATAAAAATGGCTTTTCAGAAAAAAAGACAGCAAGAAATAGTGACTGAAAATTCGGTTAGCGATGAGCAATCGCAAACCAAATCGCAAACCACAAACGCCAACCAATCGCAAACCGCAAACCATGAAGTTTGCGATTTAGTTGGCGTTTTACAGACTGCTGTTGATACGCTGCAAGCACAGCTGGCAGTGAAAGACGTGCAGATCAGAGAGTTAAACGCGAGGTTGGCTGAGTGCAGCACTGCATTGTTGGCAGCGCAGGAAACTGCGCGTGCGGCGCAGGCCCTCCACGCTGGGACAATCCAGCAGCAGCTTTCCGATGGGGAAGATCGTGTAGCGGCCAGTGTGCCTGAGGAGCAGGCTGCACCGAATAAGCGGCGCTGGTTCAATCGGTTCTTTCGGAGATAATGGCTGTAAGCAATGATAATAAGCCCTGGTGTAGCACAAAACGCCAGGGCTTTTGCTGTATGTGTTTTGGACATTTAGAGTGGTTGATATTTACATATTTTAATGGAGATTGTATTATAATAGGTGAAATTTAGAGAATTGCATGAGATGCAATCTATAATTGCTCAAATGCAATCTATAATTGCTCAAATGCAATCGTAGATTGGTTTATTTTAGTCGAATATGTGGGTAATATAGAGGTGTAATAAATGACTACAGCAGAGAAGTTAGTTAGCTTGAGAAAGGAGAAAGGTTTATCTCAGCTTCAGCTGGCTGAGGAGATTAATGTATCTCGTCAGGCTATATCAAGGTGGGAAGTCGGATTAGCCGTTCCCTCTCGGGAGAAACTCAGAGCATTGAGTGAGCTGTATAATGTATCCATGGATTATTTGCTATCGGATAAAACGGCTGAAGATATGCAAAAAGTTTCTAAACCGGAAGATGAAGCAAAAGAAAAACCGTCAAACCATTTACGGGTGGGCCTAATGGCTTGCGTTGTAGTTATATTGCTGGTTGTGGTGGGTGTTATGCTGCTGCATTTACATAACACTAATAAGCCGCAAAATGAAATTCCAATTTCCGAAATGGAAACAGAAGAAGATGATGTTGTATTTTCTGGAGATTTTTCGGTAGATTGGTAGGCGTTTGTGAAAGGAAGTGGTAGCAATGGGAGTTAAGAAAATTTTCGGCTCTATTTTGGCAGGAGTGCTCATCGTTAGCGGGGTGGGTATGTCAGCTAATGCAGCTGATATTGCTCCGAAAAACGTTGAGCATCGAGATCGTGTAATTGAACTGAGTCTTGAACGTGCTTCAGGGTCCTTTAATATGACGGTTCCTGCTAAATCTATCTTGCGGGCAGATAAGAGTTTCCCGTTGGAAGCAGGGGAAACTGTAACGATTAAAGCTACATACTCTCCATTCTCTGCAAGCGTAGATTTTGGTTTGGTTGATAGCAAAGGGAAATTTCATTATTTAACCGTGAATAATGGCACTTTTGATAAGACCATTAAGGTTGATACTCGTGGCAATTATGTATTTGCAGTGAGAAACAATTCCTCACAGAGTATTTCGGTTAGTGGTTATGTAAAATACTGAGTTTATAGACTATAGAGGTGTCTTTATGAAAAAAAAGCGAATTGGAATAATTGCGTTAATGCTTTCAAGTGCGCTCATCATTTCTGCATCGGCTACCATTAGCACTGTTTTCAAGTGCTCGGCGGCGGGAATTGATTATCAGGCATATTCGACATTAAATACGTCAAGCACTGCACCTAATAAATTAGCTGGAGGAGGAACAGTAGCAACTGTAAGCAAAAATACTGTGCCAGCTGGCTATATGATGATTAAGTCTACAATTATGACTTCGAAGGGTGAAGTAGTAGGCAGCTCTAGTTGGACTCAAAATACACAATATGCGAATAATTTGGTTTCTAACATTAGCTATGCTTCTTATGGAACAGGAACATATTACGGACAAGCCCTTCTGAAACTTTACGAAGGTGGAGAGTATAAACCACTGACAGTTACCAGAACTCCATCAATGGCAAAGCCAACTCGTTCGTCTATGGCGAATAATAATCAGGAAACACAAGATAAAGATGCTATTTTCGTAAATGAGAATGGCTATACAATGGGTAATGCCACTACTGAAGATTCTTCTGAGATTAGAGATTTAGATTTTTATTCCGCTATTGGTGTCAATGGTAAAAAAGGATATATTCGAGCAAGTGAAATGAATGGGCCGAAAACGCTTGATGAAGCCGCGACTTATGACGATAGCAGTAAAGATATTCCTGTATATGCATCTGATGGTGTCACGGTCATTGATACTTTCCATATTTATGGACCCGAAGAAAGTTCCTCGACTGATACTATGGTTGCAGCTACTTCGTTAACGGAATAAATTACAAATTTTAAGATTAGGTAAAATAGCATAGAAAGGAGCATTTTTATGAGGTCTAAGAAGAATATGATTAAACGTTTAGTATCGTTGCTGTTATGTAGTGCTATTTGCGTTGTTGCGGCAGCTGCAGCAGATAATTGGCAGTATTCTAAATGGACAGCAACCGTGACGGGTGTAAGCAATATTAAATATCATGGAAGAACAGCGATAACTGCTTCTAAGGGATTGGTTCGTTCTACAGCGACAATTTTGAGTACTAATACTTCAGCGTTGCCGGCAGGATATGTTAAGGCTAAAGCAGAACTATATCGCGGACCGGCATTAGCTTCGTATGGTGGACCTGTATCGAATTCCGCATCGAGTACAGGCGTTACTGCAAGCACGGGACAAGCAAGTGGTGCGGGAACTTATACCGCGCAGGGAACTACATATTATGCGACAAGTAGTAATAGGGATATGGAGACTCTTGAACTGGAAAGTGTAGATTACAAAACGTTGGTTCGAGCTAATGGCGGAAAGAATTTAACCAGCGAACAAAAAGAGATTCATACGAATTCTGCTGGAGAAACTTACGGGGAAGCAATGGTTGTAAAGTATCTGAAAGCAGATGTAGATCTCATTTCTGCCGTTGGAAAAAATGGAGTAGAGGGCTACATTAAAACATCGGATCTTCCGCATAATATTCCGGATTATGTTCCGTATGACCATGAGATTCCGGTCTATGAAAATGATGGAGTTACTGTGATTGATTCGTTTTTCATTTCTTCTGGATATGCAAACTAGGTAGAATAGTCAGAGTATTGAATGTGTGACAAATAGAAAGAAGCTCTTGATGGGCTTCTTTCTATTTGTATAAGTTGATTACTGTGTTTTTTTCCTATCTGTAAAGAGAAACAGGGCGGTGATTACTATGCTGCCTATATCGTACATTCCGAAAAACGAGCGTCAAGGGTGGTTCACACAAACCACTTTTTTCTACCCGTTGTACGCCGATCTGCTGCGCAGACGGCTCGAACGGGGCGAAAAAAGCAAGCCCTTGACGCTCGTTTTTCTCCATGTGCCGCAGCAGGCAGAAGGATAATCTGCTGCACTGGGGCTTGCTACCGCAAGCCCATCTCCCACACTTGACAACGATATGCCAGATATGTATAATGAGGGTGTGTGAGATATATTGCAAGCTACCTAAAGTGTTACCACTTTAGAGCTTGTGAGGGGGCTGCACCCCCTTCAATCCCCTGATTGGAGAACGCCGCGAACGAAAGAAAGAGAGGTTTCCCATGTTGTACGAAGATCGGAAAAAAGAAATCGAAACCGTCAAAGAGCGGACACTCGTTTTGAAATTGTCCGATGCTGATTGCGACCGCATTTTGCAAAAAGCAGCCAGCCACGGCATGACGGTTTCTGGGTTGTTGGAGAGCTTCATCGGTGATCTGGTCGATGGTACTTTCACCAATGGTTCGGACGAACGCTATCTTGCTGAGGACTGGCTCAACCGCTGCGGCTTCGAGTGTGATGATAAGAGAACGCTGCTGTGGCATTTGCTGGAGCAGCACGCAGACCTCGAAAATTTTATCGAACTTTATGAGGAGAACGAAGAATACAAATCGCATCCAGAGGAGTTTAAGGAACAGCGCGAAGAATACGAAATGGAGCCGGGTGATACATTCGATTTTGAAGACGAATTACAGTATTGGCTGGACGATTGGAAGCCGAGTAAGTTGAGCATGGTCGAGGAAGTAGAGGCAATCCGAGATTATGTAGAGGCACTGAAAAAATTTAAGGGAGAATAACGGCGGTCATGGCAAATAAGAGTAGACCGAAGCAGCTCTCATTTCGAGTTAGTGAGGAGGAATGGGAGCTGCTGCAACAGAAAATCGCTGAAAGCGGCATGAACCAGCAGCGGTACATTTTGTCCTGCGTGCTGGGTAAGGAGATTGTAAATACGGACGGTATCAAAGAGATCGTGCCGGAGCTGAAACGGCAGGGTACGAACCTCAACCAAATCGCCAAAAGACTTAATGAGCGCGGCTATATTGATTACAAAAAAGAATTGCCGATAGTATTAGATGAGGTGAAAATGGTATGGCAGTCATTAAGGCAGTATCTTCAAAAGCTGGGATAAACACAGTCCTCGATTATGTAATGCAAGAGGAAAAAACGGAACAAAAGTTGCTGAGTGGCTTGAATTGCGTTCCTGATACAGTTAAAGATGAAATGAGAGTTACGAAATTATTGTGGGATAAGGACGGAGGGCGAACCTACAAGCATTTCGTGCAGAGCTTTGCACCAGGTGAGAAGATAGATCCGGAGCAGGCGCACCAGATCGCGTGCCAGCTGGCAGCCTCACGGCCGGAGTGGCAGGACTTTGAGGTGTTGATTGCTACCCATGAGGACAAGGAGCATATCCACACGCACTTTGTGGTGAACAGCGTGAGCTATGTAGACGGCCATAAGCTCCAGCAGAGCAAGGCAGAGCTGCAGGCCATGAAAGATTATTCCGACCAGCTTTGCGCGAAATATGGGCTGCATATTACCGAAAAGGGAAAGACCTTTGACGGACAGGAGCGAGAGGAAACGGCAGCGTTCAGCAAGGACACCTATCAGTTGCTCAAAAAGGCCGAGCAGGGCGAGGTAAAGAGCTATGTGCAAGATATTGCGCTGGCGATATTGGACTGCCGAGAAAAGGCCACCAGCCGTACAGACTTTGTGCAGCGTATGAATGAGCGAGGATACGGCGTAGACTGGCAGGACAGCCACAAATATATTACCTTTACAGACTTAAAACGGCAAGAGCAGGGCGAAAAGCAGTGCAAAATCCGCAATAACAAGCTGGAGAAGTATTATAACATGAACTTTGGAAAGGAGAGCTTGGAACATGAGTTTGAGGGCAATGCACGAAGCCAGCAAACAGAGCAGCGTGCAAGAGAACAGCTCGCAGCTGATCGAGAAGCAAAGGCAGACAATCGAACAACAGGAGCAGACAATATTGGAGCTTTCATCGCAAATATCGCTGCTCAAGTCGGAAATGCAGAAGCTGGCAGACAAGAACGCGCAGCTGAACGAAGCCGACGAAGTGCAGGAGATACAGAAAGAGAACGCAGAGCTAAAGAAGCAAAACGAGAAGCTGAAGCAAGTATGCGCCGACACCGGAGAGATGATCTCGAACTTTAAGAAAGAAACAGAGAAGTTACAGAAACAAAAGAAGCTGCTAATAGGTGTAGTAAACACTCTTATGGAGAAATGTATGGGGGTAACTGCGGAAACGCAGGATATTCAAACAAGGAAATCACTCTTTGGGCGAGTAAAGGGCCTGACATGGGAGCGATGGCAGAGAATAATAAATGCTGTGACCGCGTTAGGTGCAACGGTACAGGCGTGCAATAGGACATTAAAGGCACAACCTAAAGCAGTAGTAGAGAGAAAAAAGAGTATCCGAGTGCAGCTCCAAGAAATTAAAGAGAAACACGGCACGAGGGATTGACACCCTCGTGCCGTTACTGTAAAATATGGACAAGCAAATACGGTCGAAAAGCGACCGATTTTTTTGTCGGGAAATAGGTGGAAAAAATATATTGATAATATAACGCCCTGATAGGGGGGCTGGCAGGGGTGCTCAGAGGGGGTCGGAGCTGGTCGAAAGGCGACCGATTTTTTTGTCGGGAAATAGGTGGAAAAAATATATTGATAATATAACGCCCTGATAGGGGGCTGGCAGGGGTGCTCAGAGGGGGGGCCGGAGTTGGTCGAAAAGCGACCGATTTTTTTGTCGGAAAAAGGTAAAAAAACTGTATTGATAATATAACGCCCTGATAGGGGGCTGGAGGTGCATGGGGATGTATGATATTTTAGGTGCTTTGAAAGCGCTGTTTGAGGAAGTTCACTATATGGACTTTTATCGGGACATCTTTCCGGAGGGCTCCTTTGAGGAGCGCGGTGAGTATGAGGACGGGAAATATAATGGTATAGCGATTGCTATTGAGAAAGGCAGCAAGCGTGCAAAGCGTATGACGATTACTGATGATCTTGATACGATTGCGGATATGGTTGGGTCACATGATTTCTGTCTTATGAGCCCGATCAGTTATGCAGGTAAGAGTCGGAAGTCCTCCAATGCTCGGTTTATGTATGCGTTGGCTATTGATCTTGATGGTATGACGGAGCGGAAGCATTGGGATTTTTTTATGGAGCAGATCAACCGTGGTCATGAGATGTTGCAGTTTGTTTGGGGTCTGCCGCGGCCTACGTATTTGGTATCTTCCGGCTCAGGTATCCATATTTATTATGTCTTTAAGCAGCCTATTCCGATGTTTAAGAACATTGTTGAGGAGTTGGAGAAGCTGAAAAGGCGGCTGACTTGGCAGGCATGGACACAGGGCGCGTCCTCGCTGCATGATAAGGTGCAGTATGAGAGTTTGTTTCAGGGTTTTCGTGTGGTTGGTACGATTACGAAAGATGGTGGTCGCTGCCGTGCGTTTTCGGTCGGTGAAAAGGTCACAGTAGAGTATTTGAATAAGTTTGTGCCAGAGGATCATCGTGCTGTGAGCTTTGTTTATAAGTCTGATTTACGGCTCGAAGATGCGAAGAAGAAGTATCCGGAGTGGTATCAGCGGCGTATTGTGGAGAAGCGACCGAGGAATACATGGACTTGTAAGAAAGCAGTTTATGACTGGTGGATTAGGAAGTTAAAAGAGGGTGCCGAACAGGGACACAGATATTGGTGTATTATGACTCTTGCGACATATGCGCAGAAGTGTGGAGTACCCCGAGAAACGCTCGAGGAGGACGCATACGGCCTTATTCCATTCATGAATACAAAAGGTGATGAGTTCACTGAGGACGATGTTATGCACGCTCTGGAGGCTTATACGGATAGCTATGCTACATATCCGATTGATACGATTGTGTGGCGTACCGGTATTCAGATTGAGAAGAACAGGAGGAATGGTCAGAAGCAATCTGATCATCTGGAGGAAGCAAGAGCAATTCGAGATATTCGTATGCGCCGACAGGGGCGTAAATGGACGGACGGTAATGGTAGGCCGGACAAGCTATCTGTGGTAGCTGAGTGGCGTTCTGAGCACTCAGAGGGGACGAAAGCGGAGTGTATCAGAGAAACTGGATTGAGTAAAAAGACAGTATATCGTTGGTGGGAAGAGGCCGGTTTAATGAATTTACGCGAATATACGAACAAAGAGAAGATGGTTCAGCTGTCTGGTGATGAGAGCCAGCGTAAGGCAGCTGAGATTGTGGCTGCGGTGACTGCGATTGCGAAGGAACGCGGGCTTTCGGAAGAAGAAGCCTATGAAGTGTTCTTGCATGGAAAGACCAGAAAAGAGCAGGTGCAGGAGCAGGAAAAACACATGGTTTTTGCGGAAAGTGAGGTCGATGCCGGGCTGCTGGTTGGGTGTGCGGCGAATGGTATTCGCCGGATCAACGTTATGCCGGACGATGAGTACATGAATTATTTAGCGACCGATTGCGTTAACGCTTTGTTTCCGCCCAAAACAGAAAATAAATGATGTTGATATTTTAGCATAATTACGCTAAAATAATAGTAAGGAGGTTGATGGTATGAATATGATTAGACCTGTATCGGATTTGCGAAATAACTTTGCGGACATTTCCAAAACAGTGCATGAAACGGCTCAGCCTGTGTTTTTAACCAAAAATGGGTATGGTGATATGGTCGTTTTGAGCATGGAAGCGTTTGAAAACTTGCAATTTGAAAGCGAGGTTTACTTCAAGCTGCAAGAGGCCGAGCGAGAGGCCGAGCTGACAGATCAGCGTTATTCCTCCAAAGATGTATTGAAAGCGATGAAAGCCGCTATTGGAGGGGAGCAGGGTGTATAAACTGGAGTACCTGCCTGTTGCCCAGCGAGATATGGTTGAAATCGTGCGCTATATCAGTGGAGAGCTGCAAAATCCTGCTGCGGCAGATCGTTTGGCTATGGAACTGGTGAACGCTGCGGAAAGCATACTTACATTTCCGTATGCGCTTCCGGCGTATCAACCAATCCGTCCGTTGAAGTGTGAGTACCGAAAAATCTTAGTGCAGAATTTTTTAATGTTCTATTGGGTGGACGAAGAAAAGAAGTTGGTGACAGTCGCTCGTGTAGTGTATGCTAAACGAGATGTTGCCAAATTGCTGGAGTAATAATCACAAGCAAATTTTATTTGTATTGCACTTGCAACGCAAATAAATATAGCATATAATATGGATGTAGGATATAAGTAATATGCTTTGAGGGGAGTGCTTTTGTATGGCAACTAAGGGTAATATGACGCTTCGTATTGAACCGGAGCTGAAGAAGCAGGCGGCAGATTTGTTTCAATCGTTGGGCATGGATTTGAGCACCGCTACGGGCATTTTCTACCGTCAGGCACTGCGCTATCATGGATTGCCGTTTGAAGTTCGTCTGGACGAGCCGAACGAAACCACTTATGCAGCGATGAAAGCAGCGGAGAATGACGAAGATATGCACGGTCCGTTCGACAGTGTGGCAGACATGATGGAGGCCCTTAATGCTTAAACCGGAGTTTACGGGACAATTCAAGAAAGACTATAAGCTGGCGGTGAAGCGTGGCTGCGACCCGCAAAAGCTGAGTGCTGTCGTGGAATTGCTGTGTGAGGAGAAGCCGTTGCCGCCGGCCTACCGAGATCATGCGCTGACCAATTCGAGAAATTACAAGGACATGAGAGAGTGTCACATTCAGCCGGATTGGCTACTGGTGTATAAGATTGAGCGCGACGCTCTGATATTGAAGCTGATTAGAACTGGTTCGCATAGCGACCTGTTTTAAGGAGAGTGTGCCAGATGGCCAAAACGATCAAGGAAATTGCGGACGAATTGGGCGTATCAAAGACTGCTGTAAGTAAGCAAATCGCAAACCTTGGTTTGCGATCAAGTTTGCGAAAAAACGGAAACCAGTTTGCGATCGAAAACCAACAAGAAAAGTTAATAAAAATGGCTTTTCAGAAAAAAAGACAGCAAGAAATAGTGACTGAAAATTCGGTTAGCGATGAGCAATCGCAAACCAAATCGCAAACCACAAACGCCAACCAATCGCAAACCGCAAACCATGAAGTTTGCGATTTAGTTGGCGTTTTACAGACTGCTGTTGATACGCTGCAAGCACAGCTGGCAGTGAAAGACGTGCAGATCAGAGAGTTAAACGCGAGGTTGGCTGAGTGCAGCACTGCATTGTTGGCAGCGCAGGAAACTGCGCGTGCGGCGCAGGCCCTCCACGCTGGGACAATCCAGCAGCAGCTTTCCGATGGGGAAGATCGTGTAGCGGCCAGTGTGCCTGAGGAGCAGGCTGCACCGAATAAGCGGCGCTGGTTCAATCGGTTCTTTCGGAGATAATGGCTGTAAGCAATGATAATAAGCCCTGGTGTAGCACAAAACGCCAGGGCTTTTGCTGTATGTGTTTTGGACATTTAGAGTGGTTGATATTTACATATTTTAATGGAGATTGTATTATAATAGGTGAAATTTAGAGAATTGCATGAGATGCAATCTATAATTGCTCAAATGCAATCTATAATTGCTCAAATGCAATCGTAGATTGGTTTATTTTAGTCGAATATGTGGGTAATATAGAGGTGTAATAAATGACTACAGCAGAGAAGTTAGTTAGCTTGAGAAAGGAGAAAGGTTTATCTCAGCTTCAGCTGGCTGAGGAGATTAATGTATCTCGTCAGGCTATATCAAGGTGGGAAGTCGGATTAGCCGTTCCCTCTCGGGAGAAACTCAGAGCATTGAGTGAGCTGTATAATGTATCCATGGATTATTTGCTATCGGATAAAACGGCTGAAGATATGCAAAAAGTTTCTAAACCGGAAGATGAAGCAAAAGAAAAACCGTCAAACCATTTACGGGTGGGCCTAATGGCTTGCGTTGTAGTTATATTGCTGGTTGTGGTGGGTGTTATGCTGCTGCATTTACATAACACTAATAAGCCGCAAAATGAAATTCCAATTTCCGAAATGGAAACAGAAGAAGATGATGTTGTATTTTCTGGAGATTTTTCGGTAGATTGGTAGGCGTTTGTGAAAGGAAGTGGTAGCAATGGGAGTTAAGAAAATTTTCGGCTCTATTTTGGCAGGAGTGCTCATCGTTAGCGGGGTGGGTATGTCAGCTAATGCAGCTGATATTGCTCCGAAAAACGTTGAGCATCGAGATCGTGTAATTGAACTGAGTCTTGAACGTGCTTCAGGGTCCTTTAATATGACGGTTCCTGCTAAATCTATCTTGCGGGCAGATAAGAGTTTCCCGTTGGAAGCAGGGGAAACTGTAACGATTAAAGCTACATACTCTCCATTCTCTGCAAGCGTAGATTTTGGTTTGGTTGATAGCAAAGGGAAATTTCATTATTTAACCGTGAATAATGGCACTTTTGATAAGACCATTAAGGTTGATACTCGTGGCAATTATGTATTTGCAGTGAGAAACAATTCCTCACAGAGTATTTCGGTTAGTGGTTATGTAAAATACTGAGTTTATAGACTATAGAGGTGTCTTTATGAAAAAAAAGCGAATTGGAATAATTGCGTTAATGCTTTCAAGTGCGCTCATCATTTCTGCATCGGCTACCATTAGCACTGTTTTCAAGTGCTCGGCGGCGGGAATTGATTATCAGGCATATTCGACATTAAATACGTCAAGCACTGCACCTAATAAATTAGCTGGAGGAGGAACAGTAGCAACTGTAAGCAAAAATACTGTGCCAGCTGGCTATATGATGATTAAGTCTACAATTATGACTTCGAAGGGTGAAGTAGTAGGCAGCTCTAGTTGGACTCAAAATACACAATATGCGAATAATTTGGTTTCTAACATTAGCTATGCTTCTTATGGAACAGGAACATATTACGGACAAGCCCTTCTGAAACTTTACGAAGGTGGAGAGTATAAACCACTGACAGTTACCAGAACTCCATCAATGGCAAAGCCAACTCGTTCGTCTATGGCGAATAATAATCAGGAAACACAAGATAAAGATGCTATTTTCGTAAATGAGAATGGCTATACAATGGGTAATGCCACTACTGAAGATTCTTCTGAGATTAGAGATTTAGATTTTTATTCCGCTATTGGTGTCAATGGTAAAAAAGGATATATTCGAGCAAGTGAAATGAATGGGCCGAAAACGCTTGATGAAGCCGCGACTTATGACGATAGCAGTAAAGATATTCCTGTATATGCATCTGATGGTGTCACGGTCATTGATACTTTCCATATTTATGGACCCGAAGAAAGTTCCTCGACTGATACTATGGTTGCAGCTACTTCGTTAACGGAATAAATTACAAATTTTAAGATTAGGTAAAATAGCATAGAAAGGAGCATTTTTATGAGGTCTAAGAAGAATATGATTAAACGTTTAGTATCGTTGCTGTTATGTAGTGCTATTTGCGTTGTTGCGGCAGCTGCAGCAGATAATTGGCAGTATTCTAAATGGACAGCAACCGTGACGGGTGTAAGCAATATTAAATATCATGGAAGAACAGCGATAACTGCTTCTAAGGGATTGGTTCGTTCTACAGCGACAATTTTGAGTACTAATACTTCAGCGTTGCCGGCAGGATATGTTAAGGCTAAAGCAGAACTATATCGCGGACCGGCATTAGCTTCGTATGGTGGACCTGTATCGAATTCCGCATCGAGTACAGGCGTTACTGCAAGCACGGGACAAGCAAGTGGTGCGGGAACTTATACCGCGCAGGGAACTACATATTATGCGACAAGTAGTAATAGGGATATGGAGACTCTTGAACTGGAAAGTGTAGATTACAAAACGTTGGTTCGAGCTAATGGCGGAAAGAATTTAACCAGCGAACAAAAAGAGATTCATACGAATTCTGCTGGAGAAACTTACGGGGAAGCAATGGTTGTAAAGTATCTGAAAGCAGATGTAGATCTCATTTCTGCCGTTGGAAAAAATGGAGTAGAGGGCTACATTAAAACATCGGATCTTCCGCATAATATTCCGGATTATGTTCCGTATGACCATGAGATTCCGGTCTATGAAAATGATGGAGTTACTGTGATTGATTCGTTTTTCATTTCTTCTGGATATGCAAACTAGGTAGAATAGTCAGAGTATTGAATGTGTGACAAATAGAAAGAAGCTCTTGATGGGCTTCTTTCTATTTGTATAAGTTGATTACTGTGTTTTTTTCCTATCTGTAAAGAGAAACAGGGCGGTGATTACTATGCTGCCTATATCGTACATTCCGAAAAACGAGCGTCAAGGGTGGTTCACACAAACCACTTTTTTCTACCCGTTGTACGCCGATCTGCTGCGCAGACGGCTCGAACGGGGCGAAAAAAGCAAGCCCTTGACGCTCGTTTTTCTCCATGTGCCGCAGCAGGCAGAAGGATAATCTGCTGCACTGGGGCTTGCTACCGCAAGCCCATCTCCCACACTTGACAACGATATGCCAGATATGTATAATGAGGGTGTGTGAGATATATTGCAAGCTACCTAAAGTGTTACCACTTTAGAGCTTGTGAGGGGGCTGCACCCCCTTCAATCCCCTGATTGGAGAACGCCGCGAACGAAAGAAAGAGAGGTTTCCCATGTTGTACGAAGATCGGAAAAAAGAAATCGAAACCGTCAAAGAGCGGACACTCGTTTTGAAATTGTCCGATGCTGATTGCGACCGCATTTTGCAAAAAGCAGCCAGCCACGGCATGACGGTTTCTGGGTTGTTGGAGAGCTTCATCGGTGATCTGGTCGATGGTACTTTCACCAATGGTTCGGACGAACGCTATCTTGCTGAGGACTGGCTCAACCGCTGCGGCTTCGAGTGTGATGATAAGAGAACGCTGCTGTGGCATTTGCTGGAGCAGCACGCAGACCTCGAAAATTTTATCGAACTTTATGAGGAGAACGAAGAATACAAATCGCATCCAGAGGAGTTTAAGGAACAGCGCGAAGAATACGAAATGGAGCCGGGTGATACATTCGATTTTGAAGACGAATTACAGTATTGGCTGGACGATTGGAAGCCGAGTAAGTTGAGCATGGTCGAGGAAGTAGAGGCAATCCGAGATTATGTAGAGGCACTGAAAAAATTTAAGGGAGAATAACGGCGGTCATGGCAAATAAGAGTAGACCGAAGCAGCTCTCATTTCGAGTTAGTGAGGAGGAATGGGAGCTGCTGCAACAGAAAATCGCTGAAAGCGGCATGAACCAGCAGCGGTACATTTTGTCCTGCGTGCTGGGTAAGGAGATTGTAAATACGGACGGTATCAAAGAGATCGTGCCGGAGCTGAAACGGCAGGGTACGAACCTCAACCAAATCGCCAAAAGACTTAATGAGCGCGGCTATATTGATTACAAAAAAGAATTGCCGATAGTATTAGATGAGGTGAAAATGGTATGGCAGTCATTAAGGCAGTATCTTCAAAAGCTGGGATAAACACAGTCCTCGATTATGTAATGCAAGAGGAAAAAACGGAACAAAAGTTGCTGAGTGGCTTGAATTGCGTTCCTGATACAGTTAAAGATGAAATGAGAGTTACGAAATTATTGTGGGATAAGGACGGAGGGCGAACCTACAAGCATTTCGTGCAGAGCTTTGCACCAGGTGAGAAGATAGATCCGGAGCAGGCGCACCAGATCGCGTGCCAGCTGGCAGCCTCACGGCCGGAGTGGCAGGACTTTGAGGTGTTGATTGCTACCCATGAGGACAAGGAGCATATCCACACGCACTTTGTGGTGAACAGCGTGAGCTATGTAGACGGCCATAAGCTCCAGCAGAGCAAGGCAGAGCTGCAGGCCATGAAAGATTATTCCGACCAGCTTTGCGCGAAATATGGGCTGCATATTACCGAAAAGGGAAAGACCTTTGACGGACAGGAGCGAGAGGAAACGGCAGCGTTCAGCAAGGACACCTATCAGTTGCTCAAAAAGGCCGAGCAGGGCGAGGTAAAGAGCTATGTGCAAGATATTGCGCTGGCGATATTGGACTGCCGAGAAAAGGCCACCAGCCGTACAGACTTTGTGCAGCGTATGAATGAGCGAGGATACGGCGTAGACTGGCAGGACAGCCACAAATATATTACCTTTACAGACTTAAAACGGCAAGAGCAGGGCGAAAAGCAGTGCAAAATCCGCAATAACAAGCTGGAGAAGTATTATAACATGAACTTTGGAAAGGAGAGCTTGGAACATGAGTTTGAGGGCAATGCACGAAGCCAGCAAACAGAGCAGCGTGCAAGAGAACAGCTCGCAGCTGATCGAGAAGCAAAGGCAGACAATCGAACAACAGGAGCAGACAATATTGGAGCTTTCATCGCAAATATCGCTGCTCAAGTCGGAAATGCAGAAGCTGGCAGACAAGAACGCGCAGCTGAACGAAGCCGACGAAGTGCAGGAGATACAGAAAGAGAACGCAGAGCTAAAGAAGCAAAACGAGAAGCTGAAGCAAGTATGCGCCGACACCGGAGAGATGATCTCGAACTTTAAGAAAGAAACAGAGAAGTTACAGAAACAAAAGAAGCTGCTAATAGGTGTAGTAAACACTCTTATGGAGAAATGTATGGGGGTAACTGCGGAAACGCAGGATATTCAAACAAGGAAATCACTCTTTGGGCGAGTAAAGGGCCTGACATGGGAGCGATGGCAGAGAATAATAAATGCTGTGACCGCGTTAGGTGCAACGGTACAGGCGTGCAATAGGACATTAAAGGCACAACCTAAAGCAGTAGTAGAGAGAAAAAAGAGTATCCGAGTGCAGCTCCAAGAAATTAAAGAGAAACACGGCACGAGGGATTGACACCCTCGTGCCGTTACTGTAAAATATGGACAAGCAAATACGGTCGAAAAGCGACCGATTTTTTTGTCGGGAAATAGGTGGAAAAAATATATTGATAATATAACGCCCTGATAGGGGGGCTGGCAGGGGTGCTCAGAGGGGGTCGGAGCTGGTCGAAAGGCGACCGATTTTTTTGTCGGGAAATAGGTGGAAAAAATATATTGATAATATAACGCCCTGATAGGGGG
>ERZ1673736.2703-NODE-2703-length-18522-cov-10.118373_pt1 | contig 18522 bp, 13 predicted proteins | sample MGYA00580212_ERZ1673736 | MGnify/ENA primary metagenome ERZ1673736 (study PRJEB41218, sample SAMN15661752) | gut metagenome | host: Homo sapiens | place: Canada: London | collected 2015-08-20/2019-03-30 | study: EMG produced TPA metagenomics assembly of...
ACCAACTGGTCGAAGGCCCTGGTGTTGCGAAACACCACGACCTGTGCGACTAACGATATGTCATTGAGTTGGCTCATCTCTCCCGGTTGTTCTTTTTATTAGAGTCTTGCGTATAATAGATAACTAATTGTCCGAATCCGGTGAACATGATCAGCAGTCCGACACAACCTACTCCAAAGTTCTCGGTAATGGCCCAGAGGAAGATGAATAATCCGATGCCGATGAAGATGTTTTTGATGCCTTTGGTACGGATATCTTCTGTTTTCTCTGCATTCTTGAAGAAGTCTTCAGGCAGTTGTTGCCCACTCGAAAGTGCTTGTTCTGCAAGGCGGTATTTGGCTTTTCGATTTTTGTAATTGAAGAAGAATACCGTAAAGACAATGAGTAGTGGCAGACCGAAGATGAAGACGATGGCAGTAACTGAAATGATGGTTTCAGAGGTTTTGCCATCTAAATCGAAGTCCCAGTTCCAACCACTGCCGTTGTGGTGTTTCCATCCTTTATCGCTTTTGCTGTCTGAACTACTGTCTTCGTAGGTCATGATGCTGAGCGTATCGGTTACTGTCTTTCCGTCGATGGTAGTATCGCGCAGTTCGATCACGCGCTTTTTGTTCCCCAGACTGTCGTTTTCTGTAACCGTTCTGTTTTTTGCCTGTACCAGTGAACATAATGTCATGGCGGCGATGAGTGCTAAAATTATCCGTTTCATAATCATATTTTGTTTTATCTTTTATTGTTTCTTTGTGTATTAGACGTATCATGCCAGTTAGAAAGTTGCAAAGAGACGATATTTTTTTTAGAAAATCGGTATTATCTGAAAGTATTTGCAGACATTTTAGATGTAAAGGGGGATGGTGGGATTGATTTTTTCCGTATTAGTAATGAGTTTTCACCACAGAGTAACACAGAGTTTCACGGAGTTCTATTCTTTTGATTTCAAATTGATTAAACTCTGTGAAACTCTGTGTTACTCTGTGGTGAATTCATTCATAACCGAAAAAAAATGGATCACTTTTATTTAATAATAATGTAATATCAGACTTCTTGTACTCATAAGATGTAGGTATTTTGTTCTATATCCGGTTAAAACACCTAAATCCGGTTGCTTCTTATTGTAATTAGTGTTACTTTCGCAAACTTATATTAAAAACGCTTTTGGAGAAGTTACAGAATATATTGAAATGGTTCCTTCCTTTATTATTTATCGCATATTTAGGAGGTATTACACTGTTTACTCACTCGCATGTGGTAAATGGGGTAATTATTGTACATTCCCACCCGTTCAAAGGTGAACATAGCCATACGGAAGCGCAGGTTGAAACGATATTCTTCCTTTCTTCTTTTGTAGCTTCTTCTCTACCGGCTATTCTTTTTGTCGCATCGGCTTTCCTTATTTTATTGCGTGTACTGAGTGTTCCAGCTGTAGAACATACCAAGTGCGTGCGAGTTCGTTGTGGCATCAGTCTGCGTGCACCACCTGTAGTTCATTGACAATAGGAATTCCCCTTATTAAAATCCATTAAAAATTAGAACTACATGAAAAAATATATCTTTTTCGTGGTGGGAGTGATGTGTACATTGCTCTCCCACACCGCTTATGCAATTGATTTAAATAAATCTGACGCCAATATTATTGGCCACGTATTAGAGAAAAAAACAGGAGAACACCTTCCTTATATGACAGTAGCCCTGAAAGGGACCACTATCGGAACTATGACCGATGGTACCGGACATTATTTTCTGAAGAACCTTCCGGAAGGTGAGTTCATACTTTCCGTCAGTGCCGTAGGTTATAAACCACAAGAACGAAAAGTAACCCTTAAACGAGGCAAGACGCTGGAAGAAAACTTCGAACTGGAAGAAGATATGGTAGCCTTGGACGGCGTAGTTGTTACAGCCAATCGTAATGAAACCGCTCGCCGACTGGCACCTACCTTGGTAAAAGTTGTTACTCCGAAACTATTCGACATGACCAATTCGCATACCTTGTCGCAAGGTCTCGTCTTCCAGCCGGGCGTGCGTGTAGAAAACGATTGCCAGAATTGTGGTTACTCACAGGTACGTATCAATGGTATGGACGGGAAATATACACAGATACTGATTGATTCCCGTCCCATTTTTTCTGCACTGGCAGGTGTTTACGGTTTGGAGCAGATTCCCGCTAATATGATAGAGCGTGTGGAAGTGGTACGTGGAGGCGGTTCGGCTCTTTTCGGCTCTTCGGCCATTGCCGGAACAGTGAATATCATTACGAAAGAACCTCTCCGCAACTCAGGTTCGTTTGCCCACTCTATCTCCAATTTTGATGGCTCCGGTTCGTTTGACAATAATACTACGCTTAACCTTTCCCTGGTATCTTCGGATAACAAAATGGGAGCTTACATCTACGGGCAGAACCGCCACCGTTCGGCATGGGATTCCAACGGTGACAGTTTTTCCGAATTACCCAAATTGAAGAACCAGACAGTAGGCGTGAACGCTTATTATAGGCTGAGCCCCTATTCCAAGTTAAATCTGGAATATCATCACATGGAAGAATTCCGTCGTGGCGGTAACCGCTTTGATCTGCCGCCTCACATTGCCGAAGATGCCAATCTGAATGGTTCCGGCGAACCCGGACTGGTGGAGCAGATTGAACATTCCATCAATACGGGCGGCTTGAAGTTCAGTGCCTTCTCCAAGGATCAGAAGCATGCGTTCAATGCATACGCTTCTGCCCAGCATATCGTGCGCGACAGTTATTACAGTGCCTATGGGCATACCACCGATTTCACCGGCGTATTGGGCGCTCAGTATATCTATCATTTTGATAAGCTCTTTTTTATGCCTTCCGACTTGACGGGTGGGGTAGAATTTAATCATGATAATCTGGACGACAAAGCAACGGATATGCAAAAATACCGGGATGCCGCTTTGGTGGAAGATCCCACTGCAACAGGAGACCGTCTGCAACAGTTGATTGATAAATATACACCCGATCCCTTGAAACAAATTGTGAACATTGCGAGTGCCTATGTGCAGAATGAATGGAAAAGCGAGCAGTGGAGTTTTCTGATAGGCGGACGTCTGGACAAGAATAGCATTATGAGCAAAGCCATTTTCAGTCCCCGTGCCAATATCCGCTACAACCCTACGCAGGACATAAATATCCGTTTCAGTTATGCTGAGGGTTTCCGTGCTCCGCAGGCTTTCGACGAAGACTTACATATAAGTAATGTGGGAGGCGAGTTGATTTCCATTGTTCGTGCTAAGGATCTGAAAGAAGAACGTTCGCGCAGTGTGAACGCTTCGATGGACTGGTATCATTACTTCGGTGATTTCCAGGCAAATTTGCTGATAGAAGGTTTCTTCACGAAACTCTCCGATCCGTTTGTACTGACAGCACCGGTAGAAGATCCGAACGGTAGTGGATATCTGATACAAACCCGTGTCAACGGTTCCGGTGCAAAGGTGTATGGTGGTACATTGGAAGGAAAGATCGCCTGGCGTGATAAAATCCAGTTGCAGGCGGGACTGACCGTGCAACGCAGTCTGTACGATTCTTCCGAGGAGTGGAGTGCAGACAAGGAACATTTGTCGGATGAAGAACGCCATAGCGACCGGATATTGCGTACTCCCGATGTTTATGGTTATTTTACTGCCACTTTCAATCCTACAAGAGCATTGTCAGTAGCCCTGAACGGTAATTATACCGGGCGAATGTATGTGCCTCATCTGATGTCCGAAGTAGATGGTACGGCAGACCTGTTGGTGAAGAGCCCGGATTTCTTCGAACTGGGTGCCAAGGTAGCTTATGATATAGATTTTTCCGGTATGTGCCTGCAATTCAATGTGGGAGTACAGAACATCTTCAACTCCTATCAGAAAGATTTTGATAAAGGAGCCACTCGCGATTCCGGTTACATTTATGGTCCGGGAGCGCCTCGTTCCTACTTTGCGGGAGTCAAGCTTAGTTTTTAGTGCCCGGCGGGTTTGCCTTGTATTGCCTTTTTATGTTACCTTTGAAGAAGATAAGCTGCATCTCAGCATAACTTTTTCATGCAAGCATGAAAGTTATGCATTCGATTTGCATTACCTTTGCGGACATAAAATAATTTGGCACATGGATTTACCCGTATCTTTTGCAGACCGTACCCGTCTCCTCCTGGGAGATGAAGAATATAATAAACTGGCTGACGCCTTAAATGGCGAACAGCCAGTAAGCATACGACTGAATGAAGAAAAACTACCCGATTCTTCATTCAGTCTTTTTCATACCTCTTCCGGGCGTGTGCTCTGGTCTTCCACAGGATTTTATCTCGACCGTCGGTTGACGTTTACCTTCGATCCGTTGTTTCATGCCGGATGCTATTATGTACAGGAGGCATCTTCCATGTTTGTGGAGCAAGCATTAAAGCAATATATCGGTGAAACGCCTTCCGTGATGCTTGACCTTTGTGCCGCTCCCGGTGGAAAATCTACCCATGCCCGCAGTGTATTGCCTGCAGGCAGCCTGTTGGTAGCAAATGAAGTGATCCGTAACCGTTCGCAAATCCTGGCGGAGAATCTGACGAAGTGGGGGCATCCCGGTGTCGTGGTAACCAATAACGATCCGGCAGACTTTGCTGATCTGGAAGGCTTCTTCGATGTCATATTGACCGATGTTCCCTGTTCCGGTGAAGGTATGTTCCGTAAAGATCCCGTTGCCGTCAGCGAATGGAGTCCGGAGAATGTGGAAATCTGCTGGCAACGTCAGCGACGTATCATCTCCGATATATGGCCCAGTCTGAAACCCGGTGGATTGCTTATCTATAGCACTTGCACGTATAATACGCAGGAAGATGAAGAAAATATCCGCTGGATGCGTGATGAATTCGGTGCAGAGATACTTCCGGTAGATGCTCCGGCAGCGTGGAACATTACCGGAAACTTGCTTGCTGGTGAAGATTTTCCTGTATATCGTTTTCTGCCTCACCGTACAAAGGGTGAGGGCTTTTTCCTTGCCGTACTTCGTAAACCGGAAGGAGAGACGGTACGAATCCGTTACAAATCCACTGTTTCCCAAGGAAAGAAGAAAGCTGGTGCCTCAGCATCTAAAACTAATGCCGGAGCATCTAAGGAACAATTATTGGCCGCCCGTGCCTGGCTCCTTTCGTCAGACGACTATGAGATTTCTGCAAATGGAATGAATATTGTGGCTTTCCCTAAAGAATATATATCCGGATTGTCCGTCCTCCAACAATCTCTTCGTGTCATTCAGGCAGGCGTTACCCTTGCCGAAGTGAAAGGCAAGGACCTGATTCCCAATCATGCCCTTGCTATGAGCACTGTGCAGGCTTCCGATGTTTTTCCTCGTGAAGAAATTTCGTATGAACAGGCTATTGCCTATTTGCGTAAGGAAGCGATTGTGCTTCCCGATACTGCTCCACGCGGTTATGTGCTGTTGACGTATAAGGATGTTCCTTTAGGTTTTGTGAAGAATATCGGTAACCGGGCTAATAATCTTTATCCGCAGGAGTGGCGTATCCGAAGTGGATACCTGCCGGATGAGATACTGGTGATGAAATAAAGAAATCATCCGGAATTTCAGTTGCGTGAGTTGGAAGTAGCAAATGCCCTTCCTCACTCTGTGTTTTTAGCATCTATATATCGGTGGTGTTGGATATATAGATGCAATACATTGGATATATAGATACAACACGTTGGACATATAGATGTTGCACATCCAATATATAGATACTCCCCGTCCGATATATACAGCTAATTCCCGGGAAAGTTTTAACTCATGCACTGGAAGTTTCAGATGAACCAAGTTTAAATACCTTTTTGGGCTTCCAGATCTTTCAGCCCTCACCGGATTTTCCTCGTTCATTGGTCTTTCGGCTGAAACTTCTTTTTACTTCTTTGTAAGATAATAGAAAAACATCATCTTTTCAGTTTACAAGAAGTTGGGAGTTTGTCAACAGGAAGTTAACTTCTTGTCGGCAAATTCCCAACTTCTTGTAAACAAAGAATTAATATTTTGTATTCTTTTGATTATCAGAAATAAAGCGTTAGTTGAAATCAGTGCGTTTGTATATAAATATCATTGCTTTTGTCAGACATTGGCAAGTAGTTGTTCGAAAGAGTGGAATTTGTATTCCTTTTCTTTATGCAGTCTGAAATCTTCGGCAGACAATACCTGTAAGTATGGCAAATCGACCGTCCCTGACGTAGAAATGGGAGAACAAGCATAGCCATGCCGGTTGAGTGCATTTGTTGTCCAGTGCAGCAATACTTCATCATTGGCTTCCACAATGATACAGCGGTTACTATCCACTTTGGGATAATATACTCCGTGCGCATAATCAAACCGGATATCGTTGCGGGAAAACAAGCCGTCCATCCGGTGACTTAGAATCATATCTTCCGTTACTCCACATTGCAGTCCGTTTTCTTTTGAAAGTAACCAAAGTTTATCTGCCAGTACCAATGCCTGCTCTATGTCATGGGTGGAAAGCAGGATCGCTTTCTTTTGTTCCACTGCCAGGCGATGAAGCAAAGTCATAATTTCGATGCGACTCACTACATCTAGGAAAGCTGTCGGTTCATCCAGCAGAATGAGCGGACATTCCTGTACCAATGCTTTGGCAATCATGACCTTCTGTCGTTCCCCATCTGATAGCTCTGCAGTATAACTGTGTGCTTTATGACTGATGCTTACAGCTTCCAGAGCCTCTTCAATGATGGAGTGATCCGTTTTGTTCAATCTGCCGAAGAATCCCGTATGAGGTTGTCGTCCCAGAGCTACCAACTCATATACAGTCAGTCCGCCTGCTTGTGTCTTGTCTGTCAGTACTACTCCGATGGTACGTGAACGTTCTTTTTCGGAATAGGCAGACAATGGCTTTTCCTGTACAAATAATTCTCCTGACAAGGCCGGTTGCGAAGCCGCCAAAGTGCGGAGCAGAGTTGATTTACCGGTTCCATTAGCTCCCAGAAGGCAGGTCAGTTCTCCGGGATGGAGCCGGAAGGAGAGATGTTCATGTATCCGTTTCTCTTGCTTTCCCTGGCGGTAGCCGATGCATAAATCGTTTGCGGTGATAACAGCTTTCTCCATCAGTTGAAGTATTGTATTTTACGTTGGTTGACAATGACATAAATGATAACAGGCGCCCCCAGCACAGGGGTTACCGCATTGAGGGGAATAATACCTGCTTCACCCGGAAGGATGCAGATCAGATTGCAGAGCAAGGCAATTACACCACCCGTCAGCAAAGTGACGGGAAGCAGTGAATTGTGATTGGACGTGCCCAGCATCAGGCGGGAGATATGTGGAACGGCCAGACCGATGAAAGCAACAGGTCCACAGAAGGCGGTAGTGACGGCTGTCAGTAGTCCGGTGGCGATCAGTAACAGATTTCTTGTGCGACGGATGTTCACTCCTAAGTTTTCAGCATAGCGTGTACCCAACAGCAAGGCATTCAAGGGTTTGATAAGCAGGATGGAAAGCAACAAACCTGCCAGACAGAAAATGGAGAAATAGGGGAGTTGTTGCAATGAGACACCTCCGAAGTTCCCCATGCCCCATATCATATAAGAATGTACCCCTTCGGCAGTAGCAAAGAAATTGAGTAATGAAATAGCGGACGAAGTGATATAACCGATCATGATACCCGTAATCAGCAACATGATATTGCTTTTTATCAGTGTCGAAAAGAAAAGGATAAGTCCCATTACCACCATCGACCCGATGAAGGCACCGAGTATCACGGAAAAGAAACCGGATAAGGTAAATACTCCTGTAGCAATGCTTCCTCCACCGGCCAGCATCACCAATGCGACACCAAGACTTGCTCCTGAGTTAATGCCCAGGATGGATGGACCTGCCAGTGGGTTGTTGAATGCCGTTTGTAGCATCAGTCCCGAAGCTGCGAGTGCGGCACCACATAGTAATGCCGTGACGGCTTGCGGCAGACGGGACTCCCAGATAATAAAAGCCCAGCTGGCTTTTTCTACTTCATTCCCTATGAGAGTATTCCACACAGCTCCGGCGGGGATATTGATTGAACCGAACCAGAGATTCGCAGCCATCAACACGAGAATGAGGACCGACAGTGCTATGCCATATATATATCCTTTTGCTTTCGTTCTTATCATCAGTTCTATTCTGATAGTTTTTTGTAATACCTCAGCTCATAGCCTTCCAACAGTGAAGGATGAAATATTTTAATTAAATCTTTCAATAACCAGTCTGGATGGAAAGGCGTTTCTTCGTAAAAAGGAACCCGGTTGGTATTACATCCGTAGATGTTCCGTTCCTTGAAAGCACGGAAACCTGCATAAGGGGCAAACTCTTTTTCCAGTTCCTTGTATGTTTTATCTATGGGTTGGTTATAGCGTATCAGCCAGAAATCCGTTTGCTGACCTTTCTCAAAGATAACTTCGAAAGGATAGGGGAGCGAGCCGCTATGTGTATCTTCTCTGAAAATATAGTTGGCGCCTGCATCAGCGTATAGCCTGGCAATGGTGCTGTTGCCACCCGGAGTGTACCAGGTAGAGCTTGTTTTCAAATCACACATCACGGAGGGAGCAAAGGAGATGGGTTTTACTAATTCCTGCAAATCCTTATAGCTTCTTTCTACCGAAGCAAACATAGCATCTGCTTCCGCTTTTTTATCAAATAATAGACCGTAGAAACGCATCCATTCGGCACGTCCCAATGAAGAGGTTTCCATATAGTCGGCACATTCAATGATGGGTACATTCAACTTTTCCACACGCCCGTATCCGCCGCTGTTTTCAAAAGGAGAAAGTAGGATGGCATCGGGGGGCAGGTCTATGATTCTTTCGATATTGGGGTTCATGCCATCGCCTACATCGGTGATGGTTCCGTTTCGGCATCCTTCCTCGATTTCCGGTAGTTTGATGTACTTCAGGTCGCATACGCCACCGATACTATTTAAGGCACCGAAGTCTTTCAGTAAGCTGCAATGAACGGATGAGTAGATGACTGCTTTACTAAGTGGGGTGCGGACAAGAGTACCTTGAGGCAGTTCTTGGGGTAACGGCTGTTTTTTGTCTACTAATACATAGGTGTGTAGTATCTTTGCTGTATCCCAGGGATTGCGTAGCTGTGCGACGATGTAATCTTCGTAATCTATCAGAGAGAGATTAGAGGAGTAGTGTAGTGAGATGGTGTCTCCTTGTGCAGAGCCGGAAACAGTGCTGCTCTTTCCGCCGCAGGCGGAAAGAAGTAGTACTGTCATCCAAAGGGTTATAAAGACAGAAATTTGTTTCATTGTAAGAAAATCATTTTGCTTGGGTTGATACCTCCACAATCAAACTTTTCAGCAAAAGTTCCATCTTTCTTAAAACGGTAAATATCACCATTGGAAACATAGTCAGAAGTACTGATATAGAATTCTCCCGTTTCAGGGTCGATATTAAAACCATATATACTTGATGATAATAATTCCTGAGGGGCATTCTTTAAGAAATTTCCTTCGGTAAGTTTATGTGTTTTTGTATTATAAGTGGAAAAAATATGTTCGTATCCGTCACTTTTCCAGTCAGAATAAATGAGAAAAATCGTATCATCATGTTCTGCAAAGGCTGATGCTACTGCTATTGATTCCACAGTATCATCCGATTTTATGCGCTGGAAGGTGTAGCCTTCACCCAATACATTGGTCCAGATACCCCATGATAAAAGGTAGACTTCATCATTTGATTCAAGTATGCGATTGGGATTTTTTACAACGGGTATATCTTTTTCTTTTTTGAAAGTATTCAGGTCGATTACAGAAACATCTGTTCCTTCCCCATATCCGGAATTCGCTACATATAGTTTGCCTTCATTTTTAACAATCTGTTCCGGGTTGGCATTGACATCGACATAAGCTTCTATTTTCATAGTGCGAGAATCAATACGTGCAACCTTTCCGCTCCAAAGTGTAACGTAGATTTTGCCGTCTTTAGCTGCCATGTATCGTGGTTGACCATCAGAACTACTGAATGAAAGGCGTGCTTCTTCCACTGCCGCAGCGTTCAGTTTCAGCAATAGGCTTGAGCCGGACACAATGACATAAATATTGTCCTCATATTCTAATATATCCTGGCCAGTGTCTCCCAACTGTTTTTCATTTTGCTTAAAATAGATGTTGGCAATAAAATTATTATTGCTGTCATTAGCATCTCTATTAGGGGCATAAAAGGCAATGCCTGCATTGTTGTTATCAGCTTTTCCTTCATTCAGGATGAACATTCGTCGTTGTGGTAATTCTACTTTAGTACCTTCATCGTTCCATGGGGCATCGTCATCATCGCTACAAGAGGTGAATGTTACAGAGATTGCGAGCATACAAAGAGTACTGAATAATAAGCTTCTTACTTTCATGTTTTGTTTTTTTAGGTTGTAATTAATTAGAAAAATAGGCTACCCGTCATCCGAAATGAGCGTCCCGGCATTGGGTAATATTTGATAATATCATATTGTTTATTTGTCAGGTTTATTAGTTCGGCTTGGAGGCGAAGTCTGCATTTTCTTAGTTGGAATGCGCGGGATGCTGACAGGGTATGCTCCGTATATCCATCAATGCGATTTTCTTGTATGTTCTGTGGCAGGCTGTATCGGTCGCTCACACAAGTTAAGGCATAACCTATATTTATCCAGGAGCTTTCTGCAAGTATGGAAGCATTGCCACTATGTAGAGGAGTATAAGGAATCTGGTCTTTATAATTCTTACTGCTTGATGAAGTTACGTCAATAGCTTTCTGATAGGTATAATTGCCTGTTATTGATAAATCAATATTACGGTGGATCGGGATAGAGGTACGTAAAGTTATATCTGCCCCGGTGATATGTACTTTCCCAAAATTCATCATCTTCCAGACATAGGTTGTGGGTAAGGCGACAATTTTATCATTTACTTCATTAAAATATCCATCAACAGTTAGCATTACGTAATTAGTGAAAGAGAATGGAGTACCACTCCAGGTAATACCTATATTGTATTCGCGTGCCTTTTCAGGTCGTAGGTCAGTATTGCCCATACGTTGATAATAAAGGTCATTGAAAGTTGGTACGCGGAAAGTGTCTTTGTACATTAATCGCAGAAAGAGGGAGTACTTCTCCCAAGGGCGATATATAAATGAAAGGGTAGGACTGAAACGAGAACGATTATCAGGGCGGTTGCCTGATTTCACATCCTCGGCAATCAGCGTATGTACTAATGTTCCTGTGGCTGTAAGCCCTTTCCATTGATAGCGTAAATTAAATGCAGATAGCCATGTATATCGTGTTGGATTAGGATTGTTGGGCAAATTATTATCTAGTGTATTAAGTACAAGGTCATTTGCCCATGAAGTAGAAAATGTACTGCAAGGCTGCCATTGTGTAGTAGCTGATAGATAATATTCTTGCTGCTTGTTAATGTCTGTTTGTCTACCTCCTTCATATTTCACGTCTGTATCTTCATATTTATTCCACGAATAGTTATATTTAGCTTGGCCCTGCAAGGTCCATTCCGAGGTAATGTCTTTTAGGTATCGGGCTTGTATGAAGATATTTCTGTCCCATAAACGCTCATTGGCTTGATCATTGTAGAGAATTACTGAACCTGGCAATCCACGTTCTGAATCGAAATAATATGCTTTTATGTTCAGTTGGCTACTATCTTTCAATGTATGAAACAGATTTGCTTCTGTGTGCCATGATTTTATATCAGAATTTTTTCTTTTTTCATTCGTAGTATATTTGCCGTTTATTAATTTAAAAGGATAATTTCCATCTGCTTGTAGATAATTACTATTCAAGGTATAACAGGTTCGTTGTGTTATACGTTGTCCCCATGTGAGAGAGGGATTTATTAAGCCAAAGGAACCACTTTTAATTTGTCCTTTGAAGGTATATGCTTTGTCCGTTTCTTCTAAAGGATTTTTACTGTATATAGAAAGTATTCCTGCTGAAGCGAAAAGCCGTGCAGGTTGCAGTAAATCATGATTTTGCCCAACAGACAGAGATAACATGTCTATATCATCCAATGCAAAACGTCCTATATCTATTTGTCCCGCTTGGGTGTTGCTCACAGCCACTCCATCGTAGGCTACTGCTGTGTGTGTAGCGCCAAGGCTTCGGACGGAAACAGTCTTTAATCCTCCTATACCACCATAATCTTTTACATTGGATCCGGCAAAACGGCGAACAGCATCAGCTATATTCTGAAGTCCGAGATTTTCTAATTCGTTTTTTTCAAGTACTTGTATGGGCATCGCTACAGATATACGTTGGGGTACACGTCGCCCCTTTATTCCCACTTCCGGAATGGCATGTACCTTTCCTGTAATGGAGTCTCCCGCCTGCTGTGCCTGTAAATTGACACAAAGGCAGCATGTGAAACAATATAAACAAAACCGTAGCCAGATGCATCGGCATGGATTATCCTTGATCATAACAAATAGCTGTAAAAATATAAGTATCTCATGCCCTTTCCTCGAAGGCATAAAATTTGATAGGTTTTGCAGGTCTTCTGACTTACTCCGGATTTACCGCCTTCCCACCGTGCGAATACCGGCAGTGGCATAGGTGATTGGTAAATCCTCTATAATGAGCTTACAGCAGCGGGACTGTTTGGGAGTTACACCCAATTCCCTTTTCATGAAGCATACCGAAAGGCATACTCCAACAAAACCTAGGTGCAAAGATAGGAAAGATTTATGTTTTATTTATTATAGGATGCAGTATTTCATAAATTTATGCATTTATTCTAACAGAGTAACTTAATAGAAAACTAATACTATAATGCTTATGCTAAAGAAAACTATTGCTGCGCTAAGCCTACTCAGTATCCTTGCAGCCTGTCAGAATGATGAGAATCCTTCTCAACCTGAACCTAAACCACGTCAAGACATCAATCTTACCCGTGCGGAACAAGAGTTTATGGACAAAGGTACAGACTTTGCTTTTCGTTTCTTCGATCAGGTGTGCAGTACCGAAAAAGAAAAACCGAATGTTTTTGTGTCTCCATTGAGTGCATCACTTTGTTTATCCATGATTACGAACGGGGCTACTGATAATACGCTTGCTGAGATGCAGAATGTATTAGGATTCCCTGCTAATACTTTCTCTCTTGATGATCTGAACAACTATAATCAAAAGTTAACTTCAGCTTTGTTGGATTTGGACAATACAATTCAACTCGGAATAGCTAATTCTATCTGGATAGAGGAAGGTTTTAAGGTTTATGACTCTTTTGTTGATGTAAATAAGAAAATGTACGATGCTCTGGTGCAAGAACTTGATTTCACATCTCCGACCGCCAAAGGTGTGATAAACCAATGGTGCGCCACTCAGACTAATAATTGTATAAAGGAGGTTATTCAGGAAATACCTGCGGATGTTCGTATGTATCTGATTAATGCACTCTATTTTAAAGGTATCTGGAAAAGCCAGTTTGATAAGTCGGCTACTGGACAGGATAACTTTACCAATGTTGACGGCAGTCAACAGAAAGTAGCTATGATGAACCAGACCGCAACGTTCAATTACACCCAGACTGATGATTTCTCTATTGCGGAATTACCCTATGGCAATGAAGCTTTTAGTATGGTGATACTGTTGCCATCCGGAGATAAGACCTTGGATGAAAGCTTACCCAGCCTGAATTATGAGAACTGGAAACAGTGGAGTAAGAATATGGTAGGAAAAGAGCTACAAATTAAACTTCCTCGTTTTAAAGTAGAATATGACAAAGAGCTGGAAGAGGACATGATAGCTATGGGGATGAAAGATGCTTTCGATGCTTATAAAGCAAAGTTTGCCAATATGTCCGGTGCAGAACTATATATTGGCCTTCTGCAACAGTTTACTTATATAAATGTGGATGAGGAAGGTACCGAAGCGGCTGCGGTTACAGTAGGGGAATGTTTGAAACTTCATTCGATCCATCTTCTCCTGTTCCCTTCTTTGTGAATCGTCCTTTTGCCTTTATGATTAAGGAAAAGAGTACGGGAGCCATCCTCTTTATGGGAAAGATTACAGAACTATAGTTTGATATTTATAAAGAAAGCGAAGAATCAACTCCTTCAATTGTGGGAGTCGATTCTTCGCTTTACTTTTATGATACAAGAATAATATTTTTATAGCTTACTCTTGTATATCTGTGCCATTACCTTCTGATACTGATTTTCCAATTGAAGTAGATTCTGCTTACTTTGATAAATCACAGAAACTTCTACAAAATATTCTATCACACTGATTTGTCCACCGGTGAGAGCTTGCTTCAGTAATGCAAGATCTTGTTGTGAACTGAATGCCTCCTTGTACTCCTGGATGGAAGTCTGCAATGATTGTGCTTCGCTGTATAGTTTTGCCAAGGTGGCTTCGGCTTGAAAAGCAGCGTTCTCTTTCTGATAATCGAGGTTCAGAGATTGCGCTTTGGCTATTTTAACCTTATTGCGATTTTCAAACAGCGGGAAGGAAAAGCCTACTACAACTCCATTGAATGGAGTACCGGACTCTGTATTACGGCGATATCCAAGTTCCAATTTAGGCAACCAGCCTTGTTTACTTGCAGAAATCTGTTTGCGGGCGGCAGCACTTTCACTGCTTAATGACAGTAAAGTCTGATCGGCTGCCAACACTTCCGAACGTAACTGTTCATAGTTGGTAGGAAGAAGCGGCAATGGATAGTCGTTGATGGAGCGGAAATTGCTCAGCTCATTATCTTGCAAAGACTGGTCTCCGTTGAGTGCAAGGAGAGATTTCCAGGCGTTATCAAGCGCAGTCTGATTGGTACGGAATTCTGTGCGTACATTCAGTAACTCCAGATTGATCTTATTTGTTTCCAATACATTGGCATCACCTGTCTCCAGACGTTTCTTATAGTATGCAGAGAGTTCCTCAGCCTGTTTCATACGTTCATTCAGAATCACTTGCTGGTGCTGCAACATGATGATGTCGAAACAAAGCTCTTTAGCTTGCAACAACAGTTGTTGACGGAAGGCGGCAGACTGCGCATCAAGCGCACCGGTTTTGAGCCGGTTTACTTTTCCGCGTGTAGCATACAAGGTCGGGAAATCAAAGCTCTGGGAAACAACAAGTTCACCTATCGTCTCACTCTTATCTTCCGATCCCCACAGATGGGCATACGAGAGAGTGGGATCAGGCAAGTTGTTCTCCGACTTATTCTCCAATTTCTGTGAAGTGATGAGTTGTGCATTGGCCTGCAACTCCTTATTGTTTGCTTCAATGTGGTGCAGCACTTCGTCTATGCCGACCGATTGGGCGCGCATTCCCGCATATAGGAAAAAAGTGATAAAACTAAATATGAGAATTCGTTTCATTGTTTGATATTGTTAATGGTTGTTTTTTAGAGTGCATCATCAGATAAACAATCGGAATGATGAAACCGTTCAGGAACGTGGAAGTTAAAAGACCGCCAAGGATAACTTTCGCCATCGGACTTTGAATTTCATTACCCGGCAAATCTCCTCCCAGTGCCAATGGAATAAGAGCGAGAGCAGAAGACAATGCTGTCATCAGAATCGGATTCAAACGGTCCATTGAACCACGGATTACGCTATCGTACACGTTTATTCCCTCTTCCCGTTGTAAATGGTTGTAGTGGCTGATCAGTAACATACCGTTTCGGGTGGCGATACCGAATAGTGAAATAAAACCGATAATAGCCGGAATACTCACCTCTCCCGTTGTCATCAACAAAGCAAACACACCACCGATCAATGCAAGCGGCAGGTTGATAAGTATGATTGCACTCTCTTTTACACTACGGAATTCATGATAAAGCAGTAAGAAGATCACCGCAATACTCATCAATGATGTGAGTAACAAGGTGCGGCTTGCTGCCTGTTCACTTTCAAATTGGCCACCGTATTCCAGATGGTACCCTTCGGGCAATTTAATATCCTTGTCCACACGGGCTTGAATATCATTCACCACACTGCGCAGGTCGCGGTCGGCAACATTGGCAGAGATCACGATTTTACGTTTCACGTTCTCGCGGCTGATCGTATTCGGTCCCATGGCAGAACGCACTTCTGCGATGTAGTTCAAAGGTATTTTCTTTCCGTCACTGGTATCTATCATCAAGTTGCGTATCTTCTCCATTTCGTCGCGAAGATCATCACGTACGCGTACGGTAAGGTCGAAACTTTTACCTTTCTCGTATACCTGCGATACGGTTTCACCTGCAAGACAGACATTCACGAACTCTGAGAATTCCGGTAATGAGATACCAAACTTAGCCAGCATTTCCCGCTTGGGCGAAATGATAAGCTGAGGACGTTCTATTTGTTGTTCCACATTCAGGTCGGCAATACCCGGAATATCCTGGATGGCACCTTTGATTTCATTACCCAGGGTAAACATACGGTTCAGGTCGTCACCAAACAGTTTAATTGCGATGTTGGCTTTCGTACCACTGAGCATAGCATCGATACGGTGGCTGATAGGCTGGCCGATTTCCACATTTGCTCCTACGATAGTACCTAACTTTTCGCGTACTTCGGCAACCAACTCACTACGTGAACGTTCTTTCAATTCGAACGGAGCTTCTATTTCCGAAACATTCACACCAAGTGCATGCTCGTCCAGTTCGGCACGTCCGGTCTTGCGGGCAACGGTTTGTATTTCGGGAATGCTGAGTAGCAATTCCTCTGCACGGTGTCCCATCTTGTCACTTTCTTCTAATGAGATGCCTGGTAAAGAAGATATGTTAATCGTAAACGAACCTTCGTTGAAAGGTGGCAGGAACGAACGTCCCAATGTGAAGAAACATACCAGAGCAACTACGAACAAACCGATTGTACTGCCCAGTACGATCTTCTTATGTCTCAGTACAAATGCCAATGCAGCACCATACCACTGTTTCATCTTGCGTGCTACGAACGAGTCGCTGCTCTCTTTCTGTTCCTTCTTCTTGTCTCTTCCTAAAAGATAGGAGCAAAGTACTGGTGTAACTGTCAATGCCACTACCGTAGAAGCTGCCAGTGCTACAATGAACGCAATACCCAGTGGAACCAGCATGCGGCCTTCCATACCAGTGAGGAAGAACAGCGGTACGAAACTGACTACGATAATCAGCGTAGAATTCAGAATAGGCATACGTACTTCTTTCGATGCGTTGAATACTACTTCCAGTATGGAAAGGCGTTCTTCCACAGGCTTCAACTTATTCTCGTGGAGTCGTTTATATACATTCTCCACGTCCACAATGGCATCATCCACCAGCGAACCGATAGCGATGGCAAGACCACCGAGGCTCATTGTATTAATTGTGAAGCCCATATAATGCAGCGTTACCAGTGAAGTAATCAATGAAAGCGGTAGTGTAACCAATGAGATCACCGTTGTACGTACATTCGCAAGGAATAGGAATAGGACAATCACAACGAAGATACCTCCTTCAAACAAGGACTTCTGTACGTTTCCGATAGAGCTTTCGATAAAGCGGCTCTGGCGGAAGATGTCTGTGCTGACTTTTACATCCGGTGGCAGGTTCTTCTGCAAGTCTTTTAAAGATGCTTCTAATTTATCCGTTAATTCCAGTGTGCTGGTGGCTGGTTGCTTGGTTACTGTTAACAGTACGGCGGATTTACCCCGTTCAGATGCTGTACCCAGTTTGGGTAACTTTGCTCCGATATGTACATCTGCAATGTCTTCCAGTAAGATAGGAGCATTCCCCGAAGCGGTTCCACCACGTACTACGGCACGTGCCAGTTGATCTACACGGTCGGTAGAAAGTACTCCACGCACAATGTATTCGTTACCATATTCATATAACACGCCACCGTTTGCGTTCAGATTCATTTCGCGGGTTACAGTCATGATTTCATTCAGCGTAACGCCGTAATGCCGCATCCGTTCCGGGTCTAATTGTATCTGATATTCCTTTATATCACCGCCAAGTACTGCTACCTGTGCCACACCGCCCGTAGAGAGCAAACGCGGCCGGATGGTCCAGTCGGCTATTGTACGCAGGTCGAGCATGGAGGTAGAGTCGGCCGTAAATCCGATAATCAGCATTTCACCCAGAATGGATGATTGTGGGCCCAGCGTCGGTTTACCTACACCGGTAGGCAGGCTTTCACTTACGACGGCCAACTTTTCGCTGACAATCTGCCGGGCCAGATAAATATCCGTATCCCAATCGAATTCTACCCATACTACAGAGAAGCCGTTGGTAGATGAAGAACGTACGCGGCGCACACCTGTTGCACCGTTCACTGCTGTTTCTACAGGAAATGTAACGAGTTGTTCCACTTCTTCTGCTGCCATACCGTTTGCTTCGGTCATGATAACAACCGTAGGTGCATTGAGGTCAGGGAATACGTCCACTTCCGTGTTCATGGCGGTGTAGGTTCCGCCTATCAGTAACAACACCGAGGCTACAAGTACCAGGATGCGGTTATGAAGTGAGAAATGTATGATCTTATTTAACACGATGATATATTTACTATTTTACTATTTACTATTTACTATTTTACTATTTACTATTTACTATTTACTATTTACTATTTACTATTTACTATTTACTATTTACT
>ERZ1673736.2719-NODE-2719-length-18411-cov-5.768577_pt1 | contig 18411 bp, 24 predicted proteins | sample MGYA00580212_ERZ1673736 | MGnify/ENA primary metagenome ERZ1673736 (study PRJEB41218, sample SAMN15661752) | gut metagenome | host: Homo sapiens | place: Canada: London | collected 2015-08-20/2019-03-30 | study: EMG produced TPA metagenomics assembly of...
CACGCCTTTCAGGACAATCTGTCCGTCAAAATTCTTCACAATCTCTCGAAACTCTATTAGTTTCTTCTCCTCCATATCACCCTCTCCTTCCTAGAACATAGGCGGCGTCGTAATCCACAGCACCTTCGCCTCACTACTTCCATGATTGTATAAATAATGGCTCTTTGTCCCGTCTAAATAAAAAGTCTCCTGTGCCTTCAGCTTATACCTTTTATTTCCACGCACTAAAGTTACATTGCCTTTTAATACATAGCCAAATTCTTCTCCCCGGTGGGCAAGCATCTCCTGGCTCCTCTTATGGGACGCAAGCGTCAGCAAAATCGGCTCCATCTCATTCCTCTGAGCATTGGGGATAATCCATTCAATCGTATAGTCGTCCTGCTTATCCTCGAAAAAATCCTGCGCAGAAAAGACAATCTGCTTCTCTTCTTCTTCATGGAAAAACTCAGACAGGTTGCTCCCCAGAGCCTCCAGTATATCCTCCAGAGTCGCAATACTCGGAGCCGCCTGATTCCGCTCCACTTGCGACAGAAATCCCTTCGTTAATTCACTGCGCGAAGCCAAATCGCTCAAGGTCAGATCATTCTGCAGCCGCAGCTCCTTAAGCTTTTTCCCGATATCCAAAAACTCACCTCCCAAAGTTTTGTAATACTATACTTTTTATTTACTTTACATCCACTATTATACAGAAAAAAGAAAAGATTGCAATAAGAAATTAGCAGATATGCTTTATTCGGTCGGCACAGGAAACGGAAGATTACACAGGATGCCTGCATTCCTGATAAAAAAGCTTGAAAATTATATGGAAATGATATATGATTGTAACGGCGAAACAAGCCTTTTGTATCCGCTAAGGCGCGTGTGTTCGAGACCTTCCACAAGGCAACCACATTTTTACAGGTCTTTTTTATTTGTTTTGCGTTCATATATTGCAATAAATCCGTGTTTTCGGTGTCCGTTTTCACCGTCTGCACGGTTTTTTAGTTCCATTTTAGTTCCATCCTTACAACCCCATCAACGCATCCCGTTCAACCTCACTCGTCCAGGTACGGTTGAAACTCTCTACGCCCACGTGGTGAATCGGCGATGCTGCTATGTACTCTTCACAGTACCGGCGGAGCTTCGCCCCTCTTCGCTCTGTACTAAGCAGCCGGAATGCTTTACGCTCCAGGTTTGCTACATAGCTCCGGTTTACCCCGAGATGCTGCCCGGTCTGCTCCAATGTCATGCCGTCCCGGTATCGGCATTTTACCGTATCACGGAGCCTGTCCGGAAGCTGGTCTACTGCAAGCCATACCTCGCGCTGCATCATTTCCAGGTCGACGGCACGGATGCAATCGTCTTCCACATCCTCACCGGATGCTACGGTATCCTCAATGGTAAGGTCTTCTTCTTCCCCGCCTATCACCCTGCTCAGGCTGTCTATTTGCCCCATTCTAGCATTTTCCTGTATGGTGTGGAGGTTTTCCCGGTCAACGTCTAAAATCGCACACAGCGCGCGCTCAGGAGGTTCACAGCCGTAATACTGGCGGTATTCCCGGACAGCTTTCTTGTACTTCCTGATAGCGTCCTGGGCGTGTACCGGGATCCTTACGGGCCGGCAGCAGTTGTCAATATACCGCTGCATAGCCTGCCGGATCCAGAACGCCGCATAGTGAAGGAACGTCACGCCCTGTTCCGGGTCGTACTGCCGGACAGCTTCACACAGGGCGATGTAACCTTCCTGCATCAAATCATCCATCTCAGCATATCCCTGGTACTTCTTCGCCATCTTCGCAATGAAACCTTTATTCTGCTGCCAGAGCTTCAGCATATTCCCGGCCGTATCTTCCCCAGCCTTCACTCGAATGACAAGCTGTTCATTCGTCATGACGCACCTCCCACGTGAAAACGCCCCAGGCAATCCAAGGAAGGAAAGCCCGGGGCGCCCTGTTAAATGATAAGATTATGGCTTTCCCGGCGTACATGCCGACGTCTATGCTGCCGGCTTGTTCTCATGGTAGTAGATAGCCATCTTCTTATTGTCCAATATAAACGCATCATAGCAGATACGCCCTTCCACCAGCTCGCCACTGATTCCCGGCGGGTCCTGATGTACCTTGTAGTCCTCAAGCTTTGTGGGAGCTACCGTTGCAACTGGGTGCGCAATCATAAAGCCGAATTTAGCCGGGACACGGTTTTTCGGTATTTTAATCACGTCCATGCCGTCTACCATCGCAATGACGCCCTTCGCCTTCTGCTCTACTGTAATGTCACAGTCTAGCGTCAAGTCCGGGGTTTTCTTCATCAGGCGGTAAACATCCGGCGTAACGGTCAGCACCCTGCCTACATCCGGGACTTCGGCGTTGTCCAGGACTTCTGTACCAAGAATAATCTCGTCATAGATATTGTCCTTCGTCAGAGTCACGTCTGTAACCTTCGTCCCTGCACCTTCAGCCATTACGCCGTAGGTATAGGAATCCACTTCTGGCACAATCACTTCCCTCTGCTGGCGTGCAAGGGCGGAAGCTCGGGCAAGCACGTTGCCTGTCTCGTCTTTATCCAGCTTATCAATTACAAACGTGAAAGAGCGGTCTTTTTTAAGCGTAAACTCTTCTATCGTGTTGCCTACGGCGCCCAGGTCACCGTAACGGGAAGTACTGAGACCAGATCCGCTTGAGCCTATTCTCCTGTAATCATTCATAGGTACCGTGTTTACTTTATGAACTTTGATGGTATGTGCCCCAGTCCAATCAAAATCATCATTTGTTAAGAGCGCTTTCTTACTCTCTGTTGTGAAAATTTCATCCACATAAGGGAGAAACTTTGTCACTAAATTAATTGCCATTTATGAACCTCTTTCTACTTAAGCCCCATGGCAGCCCTGACTGAATCAGTATTTGTTCCATTAGTCGGACCAACTGCGTTAAAAATAGGCTCTCTTGCCTTTTGAAAGTACGGGCTTAAGATTTCTAATGATTTGTTAAAAGCATCTTCGCTCGCACAGTTAAGCGCTTCATAGACTTCTTCGGGAATATTCTTTGACTTCATCACTGCCTTATAAGCAATTTCACGTTCCCGTGCTGCCACTGCTTTTTCTCGCTCTTCAAGCGTCTTTTCAGCATCAGACGGAACGCGGTTTCTTTCCCTTGCAAGCCTTTCCTGTACAATCCTGTTTACATCTTCCTGTGTAAAGGTCTTTCCCGGCTCACTACTTTCCGGTTGTGTTGCTTCCTGTGTTGCCACTGTGTTCTGTTCACTCATGTGTAGTTACCTCCATTTTTTACGCCCTGTCGGGCTAATTTCACTTACCTGATTGCGTTTCAAAAGAAAGGATAGCGAACAGAAAAGGCGCAGAAACAACTCAACGACAATTTATCGTCCAGTCATTCCCACGCCTTAAAGCTTACGGACAGAGAAGGGGCTGCCCGCGGTACTGTTCTACTCGCTATGTAGCCATTATAACAATTGCTGGCTTATCCTGCAAGCTATTTATTCCGCTTTTCTTTGTTTTTCCACGCCTTGTTTGCCTGCTCTCCTAAAATCTTCCCAATCATCCGAAGTTTCTTATTCCTTCTCCTGACTTTCCCCGATGCAATACCGCCCTTTCTTCCCATTTCCCGTAGTTCGCTCGGGCTTCGCTCGCTGTTCGGTATCAGGTTTCCATCATTCATCTTCTCTCACCTCCCCGAACTTAATTTCCAGCTCGACATACGCTTTCTTATACCGCCCGTCTTTGTTCCTAGATACCTTATAATCTTTCAGCTTCGGGGAGAGAAGCCGGATTACTCCGGCCAGCTCCCAGTCTTCGCTGTAAGATATTTTAATCTTCACGCTCATTGTCCTGCTCCGTTTCGCCTGTATAAGCTGCTACAAAAACATAAATTTCACGTACCACCCTGTCACTTTGCTTATCTAAGATCCTGTTGATTTTCTCTCTGTCCGTCACTATGTAACACCTCCTCGCTTCGTTCGCGAATATACATGTGATGCACAATCGCAAATATTCTTTTCACCCACACGTTATTATGTATCTCGTTTACCATGCGGATAATTAATTCTCTATATTTTTCATTACTTGTCATTCTGCGCACTCTCCTTCATTTATTTGTTTTGAAAATTAAGCATTATGCTTCTTTTCCTGCAATAAAATCAAGCGCCATATTTGCCCCGGCCATAAATGCAGCATACTCAAGGTCACAGATCAAGCTCATACAAGGATCCATATTTCCATCTCTTTCACCGCCGGGCAAAATAGATGTAATAAATTCATCCAGCTTAGTAAAGGATTCATGCATCTCACCGCATATTTCTTCATTGATAACCGTATCATACAAATTCTGCAATAATTCTTTTCTAATATTCTTCATTTCCCTCTTGTCCTTTCCTGCAAATCTCTGTTATCATGTAAGTGTATCTTCTTTCCAACGCCCGCCAGCGCGTTTTGAAGATATATGCCTTGTAGGTGTGTCCTGCCTACAAGGCGCTTTTGCTGTTAGTTCCCGGTATCGACATTACCGCAAATACGTAGGAAGTGGTGACCTTCTTTCTGAGTCCACCTCGGCGGTGCGTACCCGATGCAATCCGTAAGCTCTTCCAGACTTCCGCTCATTTCCTTAAGGCTACTGTCTATGCCTTCCAGGGCGTCGGCGATACGGTCAAGACGCTTTAATTGCATGAATTTCAAACCGCTACCATCGCAACTGCTGGGCGTGTTCAAGTATTCATTAACCAAATCTTCAAATCCATTACTATCTGGTTTTAACATTTTGTTTCTCCTTCCACTTGTAATATTCGGGATTTATGTAAATTTTTTCGGACGGTCTCCCTCGGCCGCTTTTCTCTGGTTTTATGGCAATATACCCGTGTTCCTCCAAGCATTTAAGCCCCGGCTCCATTTCCTCGACCGTTCCGAAGTGACCTTTACACAAATCAAAAGCGTCCCTTTTTGAAATAAAGCGAATTTTGCTATTTTTGCTATTTGAGTCTATACGTGAGATTATATATTTTGCGTCCTTCACCTCTTGTGGATCGGAAAGCCCCATAATGTCAAAAGCCTGTTTCGAGTGTTCCAAGTAGTACTTGCCTATTTCAATGGCGGATTTCATGGTATCCTCTTCCAGCAGCACATTGATTGCATTAGACTTATGTTTTACTACATGCAATATCCCAGCTATGCGCATCGTGTTGCCATGCAATTTACCAGCCCAGTCCTCAATCTCTTCCAGTTCATCAGTAAGCTGCCGCTCAATCCATTGGTTATACTGCTCCGATAACGCATCCGCTTCCGGGCTTAACCTGATAACCCTTTCAAATCCTGTTAAATCCGGGATGTTAAGAAGCTCTTCTACAAGGTTTTCATAATCTGCTCGAATCAATTGGTCTATCGGCTTGCTCCTGTATGTCCTGCTGCCAACCATGCTATTCGGTATGCTATATAAGAACCTAGCCAGTAATCCGCGCCCCCTGAACTCCTTGTTGTCCATGATGTCAGCTATCAGCTGAGGCTGAGCAGCCAGGCATACTGTTAATAATGGATTTTCCAATGTTATCCCTCCACTTCCTACTCTGACAGATGAAAAATACTCACCTGAGTAACTTTTTAAAAAAATATCAATGTTTGTATTGTTGCTGTACCTCCCTGCCATCATCCCGAATATACCGCCCTCGGCTGATATGATTCCCATCTTTTCACTGTTTGCCTTCATCGCTTTTACAAGCGCTTCCGGTGTAACATCATCAAGAATCATCTGGAGTTTAGTCACCTCTTCCAGTTCGTCCAGTTCCTTCTGGCAGTCAACCGCATCCTGTACGGTATATTTTGCCTTACTGGTTGGTTTAGACAGGGTATCCTGTATATTCTTAAGCTTTCCTGACAGGATTCGCTTTTTAATCTCATACTCTGAAATCTCCGACTTCCTACGTTCATTTTCTTCCTTTACGTACCTGAATACAGGTTTAAAAACTTCTTTCAATGTGGGTGACTTCCTTTCTGAAGGTCTTGCTACTACAAGCACGTACAGGTTAAGCGTTTCCACCCAATCAGCTTTTACCCTAATAGAATATTTCCCCTGTATACACAGTGACAATACCGCAAATACGAAAGACGCCACCATATCAGCCGGAACCTGTAGCGATTCGGACACCGCCACAGTATACTGCCTGACACCCCCGGGAAGGCAGTCCACCGGGAAGGATACTAAGTGCTTTTTCTGATTTTTAACCATAGGAGCAAAAATAGCAAAAATAGCAAAAATACCAATAATATCCGATTCTGGGGTAGCGTGACTTAAGTGACAAATGTGACTTAATTCCTCTTTAGTTGCCACGATTGCTGCATCAACAGCAGCTTCTTTTCGCGCAAGAGCTTCAGCTTCTTTTCCAGCAGTTCCCGTCTCTTCTCCAGTAGTTCCGCTTCTCGCCAATTCCTATCATCCCCTTTCTTTGTAAAATCCTGTTTCCTATACCACGCTGCCACGCCCGCCAGCATCTTTTCGTGGTTATACTCCCATTCTGCCACTATGCAGGTGTAATAGTTCCTTGCCTTGCTGCATCCGGCTTCTTCCAGCCTTGTCAGAGCCACCTCGGCGAATCCCGGAAAAGATAACTCATATCCGTAGATCCGGAGAAAGAAATTCTTCGTAAGCTCCATGCCTGGCCGGATGCTGGCAAGCAGTTCTTCCCTGGAAGCCATCAGCCTACCTGCTCCTTTCCGAGATACAGCTTTTCATTGAAGAACGCCCGGCTTGTCTTTCCTCTTACTGTGATAAAACCCCTGCTCTGCAGCTCCCCGTTTAGCTCCCGGATGATGCTGTAGCTCTTCGTGAGCGATACGCCCAGCGTCTCCGCAATCTCCGCTGCTGTTATGAATTGCTTTGCCATCTTTCGCTTTCCTCCCTTTCTTCCATGGTGAAATCGGTACAGCCTTCAGTTGCAAGCCGTCCAATGATTGTGAACGCCTGGAAATCGCTGAATGCGACCCGGCGTATGCGCCTGCCTTTGTAAACTGCTGTGATAATATACATGCTTGTCCTCCTTTCTTATGTGCGACGCCGCACATCCTCCGAACACTTCCCATGCCCGCCAGCACGCTAGTTGTTGTTTTCGGTTACAATAAATTTGGCGTCAATAATTTCTGTCACGTCTACGCCCAGGCTCCGGGCTATCTTGCCAAGTGCCTGTGGCGTCACGTTCTTCTGGTTCAGAATCATAGCGTAACGCTGCCGGCTGATTCCTGCCCGTTCTGCTGCTTGTCCAATCGTTAAGCCGCTTCTCGCCAGGGCGATTTTGAATTTTTCATCGCTAATTGTCATGTTATCACCTCCAACCACTTTTGTTGTTATCATCTTGCAACATAAGTGGTTTCTAGTCAACCCCTTTTGTTGTTATTATTATTGACTTTTTATTATTTAGTTGTTATCCTTATGGAAGAAAAGGAGATAAACAATGAATTTTGCAGAAACTTTAAAGAAAATCCGTATTGAAAAAGGATATTCCCAGCAATCACTTGCTAAAAAAGCAGGCGTTTCACAAACTGCTGTATACAGTTGGGAAAAAGGCGAGAGAAAACCCAAACTAGAACAATTACGCCGCATAGCCACCGCCCTTGATGTTACTATAGGGGAATTAAATCCAAACTGGGGCAGCTTTTCAACAGATGAGCTTAGTAATGATATACTTGAACTTTTTACAGGAAAAGGCGGACTTGAAATAGATACTAGGGAAACTCGGTTAAATGAATTATTTTACGAACTCAATAGCAACGGTCAAGACAAAGCCATAGAACAAGTAGAATTACTCACCAAGATACCAATATACCGTGCTGATATTTCCGACAGCGAAGAGGCTTATTATAGAATTGATGAGAACGGTGATTTTATTCCTGTTGAAAAACCAGAACCGGAAGGACCCAGAAAGGACCGGAAAGACCCGGAAGAAGATTAGCTTCCCTGGCACAGGCTTAAAGCCTGCTGCCGGCCGGCACATTGAAAACATAATATACTTACCCAGGGAACCGTTGAGGTGCTATACCAACCGCCGGACGCAAGAAAAAAGGAGGTTGGTGCTATGGTTACATATCCTGACTTGTTCACGTTTGTTATCATGCTTTGTGCCGTTATAACCCTTGTTGTAACGATTTTCAGACACAAAAAATAGCGCCCCTGCTCTGGTAAAGTAAGGCGCTACTTTTTTTAAGTTTTAAGTTTTTACTCTGCCGACGGCTAGGTGTGCTCTAGTCAACGGCTCCCTTGTTAAGTATATTATAGTCATTTTCAATTTTTTTGTCAATTGCATACAGTGCATATTATGACATATTATTTCACCCAGTGCATGTATTTCTAAATATCGTACATTGAAAACATAATATATTTACTAAGGCAGCCGGGAGGGCGGCCGTATCATCCGCTTTGAGTCTTAGGAAGGGGATGATATACATGGTTACATACAGCGATTTATTCACTTTTGTAATTATGATATGCGCTATTATTACATTAGCCAGAAATGGCAGAGACAGAAAATAGCCGCCCTGCTCTCTGGTAAAGAATTAGGCGGCTATCTCTGATAGTTTACATTTAATTTTTCGCCAAGGCGGATAGGTTTGAGCTATCTTCTCGGCTGTCTTAGTAAGTATATTATAATCAATCTTTACGATTGTGTCAACACCTCCAACTACTTCCCATGCCCGCCAGCATAGGAAAAAGGAGGATGACACAGAATGCCTGTTTACAAGGATGAAGCAAAAGGCACATGGTTTGTAAAGTGTTACTATACGGATTACACCGGGGTGAAACGTCAGCGGAAGAAGCGCGGCTTTAAGCTCCAGCGTGAAGCGAAGGAATGGGAACGAGATTTTCTTGCTTCTCTGCAGTATGACGGAGCTACAACCTTCGGAAGTGTAGCGGAAAACTTCATACAAGAAATCACGCCCAGGAGAAGAAAAACGACTGTCAGGACGTACAATATCGCCCTGGCTCACATCCTGCCCACGTTCAAAGATACTGCCTTGGCAGCCATTACGGAAAAATCTGTTGTGCTCTGGCAGAACGAGCTGCTATCCAAAGAGCTTTCAGACGTCTATATCAATAAGATTGATACCATATTCCGCACTATTTACAAATACGGAGCGAAACGCTGTGGAATTATGGCTAATCCTTTTGAAGGTGTAGAGAAGATAGGAAAAGCCCGCTCAAAGTCCCTGACCTTCTGGACTTACGACCAATACAGCGCATTCATTAAACTGATTGAAAACCCTACTACCCACATGGCTTTTCAAATACTATACTTTACTGGGATTCGGATTGGAGAACTGTTTGCCCTTACTGCAGAGGATATCAATCTTGCTGAAGGCGTGATGCATATTACCAAATCACTACAGCGTATGGAACGCCAGGATGTTATTACGCCGCCTAAAACAGAGAAAGGGATTCGAGACATCACATTGCCTGCATTCCTGACAAAAGAACTTGAAAATTATATGGCTATGATATATGATTGTAACAGCGAAACACGGCTTTTTGGAATGTCAAAACAATCACTGTATTACCCCATGAAAAAATACGCAGAGCAAGCAGGGATTCCCCGGATCAGGATTCACGATTTTCGGCATTCGCACGTTGCTCTATTGATTGAAAAGGGCGTTTCCCCGCTGGCAATAGCGGAGCGGCTCGGTCATGACAGTGTAACCGTTACCCTAGGTACATATGGGCACTTATATCCGAATAAGCAAAGAGAAATCGCCGACCTTCTGGAACTTCTTTAACGGTTTTAGTTCCATTTTAGTTCCGTGAAAGGTCGGGGATTCCCCGAAAACCTTGTGATTACGCTAAAATTAATTCGTGTGTTCGAGACCTTCCACACGTAAAACAAAACTAAAGGAGAAAAAGAATATGAAAGAAAACAAAGTAACATTTCTGACCCAGGCAGCGATGATTGCTGCCATCTACGTAGTTCTTACCTACGTATTCGCACCATTTTCGTTCGGAGAAATACAGATCCGTATTTCCGAAGCCCTTACCATTTTACCATTATTTACACCTGCAGCCATTCCGGGCCTGTTCATCGGATGCCTGATCGGCAACATTCTCGGAGGCGCCATACTGCCGGATATTATTTTCGGAAGCCTGGCAACGCTCCTTGGCGCTGTGTTTACCTGGCTTCTTCGCGGACACAGCAAATTCCTGGGACCGGTTCCGCCGATTGCCGCCAACACGATTATCGTCCCATTCGTCCTACGTTATGGATATGGCATCGTTCTTCCGATTCCTTTTATGATGCTGACAGTCGGTATCGGAGAAGTTCTTTCCTGTGGTGTATTGGGAATGATTGTATATTTCGCACTGGCTCGCTATAAAGGCGTTATTTTTACAAAAGCCTCTGCCTGAAAATAAGGTATCTAACAAGGGAACACGCTCCTGACGGCTGTCGTGTTCCCTTGTTGCTATTCTAAATACCCTTCCAGAATTCCTCCGCTTCCGGAAAGCATCTGATCCATCTGCTCATAGGTCACGGTTCCGGTCACGCCCGTTCCCGCCTCTATGTAATTCACCGTCTCATCCGTATATCCCCTCAGTATTACAGAATTCTGGCTATCCGTCATTCCTATTATCAGGCATCCTCTGCTGATGAGGTACAGAAGCTCTTCTGTCGTGCAGCCTGTCAGATTCATTCCTTTATTACCAGAAATCTCACTTATCACCTCAGCGGGCCGTTTGCCGGACTGCAGCTGCTGCAGCATCGCAGAAATCGTCTCATCTTTTCCTTCCATGCTGTACTGAGTATCCCTGTTTCCCCTCTCATAGATATAACGAAGTGACGTGTCAACTGCCACACCGCTCTGCCTGTCCGCTTCTGCAATGGCATCTCCTGCAGTTTCATAGATACCCTGCAGTTCTCCGTAAGCATATACGTAATATCCTTCCGTCTGCAGAGAACTGTCAAATTCTTCCACATCCGCCTGCTCAAATAATACCTGCTTTGGCTTCAACACTTTCGGCATCTGATCTTGAATCCCGTCTGCAAAGGTCAGGCGCATCTGCGTTTCTTTCAGCTCCGTACTGTAGCTTTCCAGGGAAATGTTGCTTTTTTCCTTGTCCTCGTTATTCGTAATATATTCTGCGTTCATGCCGGAATATACCGTTCCGTTTTTACTCACACGCCTGAGCGTCAACATTCCATCTTCCACCTCGACCGACTGTACATAACTGTTGTCAGACTCATAGGTTTTGATTATCTCATTCTCTGCACTGCGGATTTCTATCTTATACATCGGCAGTACCTGCTCTCCTGCAATGGTCGTACCTGCATCATCCTTTCTGGCAGTCCCCACCACAAAATCACTGTATATAAAATCCAGCGGTTTTATGCATTCATTCTCTGCACAGGATATGTTGTATTCTGCTCCGTCTTCCAGATTCTTCACCGTTATTTCTGTGGCTTCATCCTCATTCCCATCTGTTTGGTACGCCACCATGCTTCCGTCATCCGAGACAGCGTACTGCCCCTCTGTCAGCCCGGAAGCCAATTCTTCCCTCCGATCCTTCTCCAGGTCAATCTCATACAGAGTTCCGCCAACCAACATATAGAACATGTTCTTCTGCGTACTGTAATACACAAGCCGTTCCAGCTCATCTGCGGCTATTGCCGCTGATTTCGTACTGGGTACAAACACCTTCTCCTCAATAGAATTTTTACTGCTGTTGTAATAATAAACGGCTGCTCCCACCTCTCCTTCGTGGGCACCCCGGTTCATATATCCATACACAGCAAAGGTTGTATTTCCATCTTCCTCAACCGCAAGAATCTTAATCTCATGCGCATCCGTCATATTCCTGACATCCATGTTCTCTGCATCTACGAAGCTGAATAATAATGACAGTTCGTCTTTATCCTGATTATAATTCCACAATTCATTCGCCTGTACAAACGAAACAATCGTACCATCATCATTTACCATATAAGGAACATCATAAGACGCAATCCCCAGCAGAAGTCCTTTTTCACTCAATACTTTCTGGCTTCCATTGAAAATCTGTTCCATTTTGCGGTCGTAATTAAGCAGGTAAATATGATCCGCCGCCATGCGGACACGGAAAAATTCCTTCACCCGGTACCGGTCTGTCTGATTTTCCTCCCCACTGCACAGCACTTCGTATTCCAGTTTTACAGAAGTATAAGAGGCATTGGTTTCCATAACATACCATCGTTCTTCCCCGGAAACTTTCGGTTCCAAATCTCCCCATGTAACATGATCATAATCCGAATGAATTGTCACATGCTGAAATGTGGTATTATCTCCCTCACCGGACGGCTCAATTGCATCGGATATTCCGGAATTCTCTGCTTTAGAAAGGGCATTTTCATGAAAATTATAAATATAATCCATACAGGATGTAAGATTGCATTCGGAAGGATCTTTTATCCTAGTATAATAATAAACTTCTTCACTCTCAACCTCCAGTTCAACCACCAGCATTCTTTCCTCTGTCAGGATTCCCTCTTCAATCGGGAGCGTCATCTGAGCCTTTACATCTTCCATTATATTTTCATACAACATCTGCTGCCCATCAAGAGAGCATACCCGATAACTAACACTCAGAATATCCCTGTTATATGCGTCAATATTCATAACCAACTGGTTTGCCGTAACCGGCGTAACCGAATCCCGCATGGTGGCAATATCCATCTCCTGCTTATAGCCTGTCAGCGGATTGACGTCATACCCGTCGCAAGAAAAAGAGATTGTCGGCAGTGTCGCAGTCCCCAGATCCGCCGTCATATTATCATTGCCGCGGTTCGTCAGATAACTGAATACGATTACCGCTGCAATGAAAACACCTGTAAGTACTCCAATGTTTATCCATTGTTTTTTCATCTATTCTATCCCTTCTGATTCAATAACTTTCCGATCATCGGTTCTACATGCAGCGCCTCTTCGCAAGCCGAGATTACAGATGCATTCTCTTTCTTTCCATCCGTTTTCACCGCCCGGATCAAGATATTCTTCGGTGTATGTTCCATATCTATAAACTCCAAGATCTGTGCGTTATATCCTTCTCTTTCCAGATATTCCGCCCGCAGAGCATCAGTTGCCAGCGCCGCGAATCTTTCTTTAATCAGGCCATATTTCATCAAAGGCGCTAACACATCGCTCTGAATCTGCCCGTTTAATTCATGCTGACAGCAGGGCACAGACAAAATAACTTTCGCGCCCCAGCCCACTGCCTTTGCCAACGCAAAATCTGTCGCTGTATCACAGGCATGGAGCGTCACAACCATATCCACTCTATCTGCACCGGTATAATCCGCAATATTCCCTTCCAGAAACCGCAGTTTTTCATATCCATATTTTATACTCAGCTCATTGCAGCGCCGTATCACATCCGATTTCAAATCCAGCCCTACTATACGTACGTCGTATTGATTTATCTCATGTAAATAATAATACATGGCAAAAGTAAGGTAAGATTTGCCGCACCCAAAATCCAGGATCGTAATCTCCCTGTCTGTAGGAAATTCCGGCAGTATATCCTCGATAAATTCCAGAAAACGGTTGATTTGCCGGAATTTGTCGAACCGTGAGTGTACAATCTGTCCTTTCTTCGTCATAACTCCCAGATCCTGAAGGAAGGGAATCTGCATCCCTTCTTCCAGCAAATATCTTTTCTTCCGGTTATGAGACATATCCACATCTTTTATGCATCCGTCCTGCGCTTTCTTCTTAATTGTAACCTTCCCCTTCTTACTCACCAGCACGGTATAACGATTCTTCCGGGTCTCCATCTGCATCTGCCTGAACTCCTCCATCAGTCCGGCTATCTCCCTGTATGCTTCTTCCGGCTCCAAATTCCTGTGAAATGCCTGGTTATTCTGAAAGCTTTCCAACTGAAAGAAAAGTGTGCCCTTCTTCATCAAAGGACGCACTTTCACTTTATTTACGCCACCCTTAGAGCGCGGGCTGCTAAGGGTGGCAGATATAAATTCTATATTCAAATTGTCCTGCAGTATTTTTTTTAAATTTTCCATGGGACTATTATACCGCAAGTTTCCGGCAGAGTAAATGGATTTTTATTTCACCATACGCGGAAATGTAATCGTTACGCGGAACAGGTCGCCATCCAGATACAGTTCAAACTTACCGCCCTGCATCGTTGTCAGACTCTTGGCAATGGAAAGCCCAAGGCCGCTGCCTTCCGTACTTCTGGACACATCTCCCCGGACAAACCGCTCTGTCAGCTCATCCGCTTCAATATTCAGCGGCTGTTCCGATACATTTTTCAGTGAAAAATTCACTTCTGTCTGTGTCACTCTCAGATCCGCGTAAATACGTGTCCCTTCCATAGCATATTTTGCCGCATTGTTATAAATATTTTCCAAAACTCTCCACATTCTGCGTCCGTCTACCCGGATGACCGCTTCTTCCTCCGGAAGACTTACGATTTCTTTCAGGTTCCGGCTCTGGAACTTCTCCGCAAACTCTCCGCTGACCTGCTGAATCATTTCCACCAGATTAATATTGGTGTATTCCAATGAAATATTGCCGGAACTTACCTTTGACGCTTCCACCACATCCTCCGTCAATGTCTTAAGGCGCTGTGCCTTTGCTTCCAGGACATCCAGGTACCCTTGTATTTTAGGATCTGTAAAGTTCTCCTTTTTCAGCAGATAAATATAATTGATAATCGAGGTAAGCGGTGTCTTAATATCATGAGCCACATTGGTAATCAGGTCTGTCTTAAGCCGTTCATTCTTCATGCTGGCTTCTACCGCCGCATCCAGGCCCTCTCCAATCGTATTCACCCTCTCTGCAATCTCGAGCTGTTCTCCGTAAAGCCCCTGGAGCGGGATCTGGTAATCTACTTCTCCGCCGGCAATCCGCATAATCCCCGTCCGAATGCGTTTTCTCCCAATCACTCTGCGCATCAGATAGACAAAAGCCAGTATCTCCGCTGCAAACATTAAGAAGACGAACATGCCATTCCCGCCAAGTGCAAACCAATGAAGCAGTATAAATCCACCATACACAAGTACAGTCTTCCATACAGAGTGGATGTTACGGAACAGCTTCCTGAAGGAATGAATCAGCCATCTGAGCAGGCTATCCTTCCAAAGTGACTTTGCCTTGATTCTCCGCACCAGGCTCAGATAACCGATCAGGAAGATAAGACAGGTCAACGCTGCGCAGGCTCCTGCGACTATCACCTGTGCTATATCATAAGCCTGAATCCTATCAGCGGAATAATAAACCATGCCACTTGCGTCCGTCACCCAATCGCCGGATACGTATACCTCCGTTGTGGGCCAGATTGTGGCTAAGAGCATCATACACAAACACCAGGCTCCGATCACAAGCGCAGCCGCAATCTCTGTCTTCCAGCGGTCAAAAAAGTGAAGATGCAATTCATCATCTCCGGGACGGCGCCCGGCAGCCGCCGTAAGCCACACTAGAATTACCAGCAGAAGCAGCCCGGAAACGCCTCCCAGAATCATCATCCGTCTCACCGTCGGCGCATACTCTTCATATCCGGCTGCCTGTGTATAATACGTATCCTGGATTGGGAACGCTGTGTCAACCTTCATGGCAAAAACAAAATTGTCATCTGTCCACGCCATATCTTTCACTACATCCACCCAATCCTTAGCTGAAATACCTTCCATATTGGAATCAAAATCTGCAAGCTTAGGCTTTACAATTACATATTTCCCGTCCGCCCGGATTTTTTCCAGATTCTTCTCCACATCATCATAAGACGTATATCCTGAGACGTTGGTATATACCTTTTTCTCCTCCTCGTCAACAAACAGGTAAGTGAGATTCGTATTTCCCTCCGTCCACTCATTTACGAACGTCTGATAACTGTTCACATCATTATAAATCCGCAAAGCGGAACTATGAATCATATCAAACGCTTCTGACAGCCTTCCATTCCACTTTTCGTTTGTATTCACAATTTCCAGAAGATTCTGCGCATCAAGCGGTTTATACTTCTCTTCTGTCCAATATCCGTCATAAGTCCAGCAGTTCACGTATTTCACTCTGCCTTCCTTATCCTGAACCATCTTAACTCCCAGGGATTCCCCATTATAGGACGAATCCTCCACCAGAATCCTGAGCGCTTCCGTTGACGTATAAGACGAATCTTCCATAACAAAGGATAGCTCACCATTCTCCAGAAGTGCCTTCAATTCATCATAATAGTAGTACTCATAGCTATTATCTGTTTTCTGACAAACAATAATCGGATTCTCTGTCTCGTCTTGTGTATACCCGCTTTCTACTCCGCCATCATTAATGGCCTCGCCCCAATTATTCAGGTCTTCAAGACGGTACGCAAGCCCGTTCGTATTTTCATTCGTGATGCGGTTATTATTAAAATATTCCTCCACATCTACAATTTTATCTCCGTCCAGTTGCCCCTCTGTCTCTATCTGCCGCTTCATCCCAAGCAGATGAAGAATCTCCATGCTTTCACTGTAAACTTTCTTTGAAAATCCTTCCGTATCCAGGTAATTTCCGGTTTTTTTGCCGGACAGCATATCTTCTGCCACATCCGGATAGGAAGCCATCCACAAAATGCTTATCACCAGAGTCACTGAAAGGACATGCGCGGCAACAATCAGAATCCCTTTTGCCAATCCTGATTTGTACCATTTGTTCATAAGCAGCTCCCTTCTAAAGCTTCTCCACCTTATATCCCACTCCCCAGACCACCTTCAAATAACGTGGCTCTTTTGGATTGATTTCAATCTTCTCCCGGATATGGCGAATATGTACCGCCACTGTATTATCTGCTCCAATGGCGTCCTCATTCCAGATACTTTCATAAATCTGTTCAATGGAGAATACTTTCCCTTGATTTTTTACTAATAACAACAGAATATTGTATTCGATCGGAGTGAGCTTCACCTTCTCGCCGTCCACCGTAACCTCTTTCAGATCATCATTAATCAGCAGGCCGCCCGTCCCATACACCGCCTGGCCGCTTACATTAACTGTGCTTCCAAGCTGTGTGTATCTGCGCAGTTGGGACTTAACTCTTGCCACCAGTTCCAACGGGTTAAATGGTTTCGTTACGTAATCATCCGCTCCTACATTCAGCCCCAATATCTTATCTGCATCCTCTGATTTGGCAGACAGGATAATAATCGGCATATTGTTCTCCTCACGAATTTTAAGGGTTGCTCTGATCCCATCCAGCCTCGGCATCATAACATCTATCACCAGCAGGTCTACCTTCTCGTCCTTCAGAACTTTAAGCGCCTCCTGCCCGTCATATGCCTTAAGCACCGTATAGCCCTCCTGGGTAAGATATATATCGATTGCCTCCACTATCTCTTTATCGTCATCACATACTAATATTTTGGACATTTTCATCACCTCCCTTATACTATACAAGAATACCAGAGATTTTTTAAGAGGAAGCAGGGGAATTTATTAAGAAAATTTTAATTCGCATCCGCCCTCCCCTCAGCGTCATACCCGTATTCTTTCATCGCTTTGCAAAATGCATATACCAGCTCTTTTTTTAATTTTTCCGTCACCGCTATCCCTCTGGATTGTACATATCTCGACGAGTCTTCGCTAAATATAAACACAATCGGTCCGAAGATTTTATATTCTTCAATTGTCTCTGCGCAATACTGCGCTTCCTTCTTTGCCATATCCGGTGTGCAGGCATAAGAATGCCAATATACGCCAAACGGTTCTCCCCGGCGGGTGCATTCCTCCGCTTTCTTGCGAAACTGTACATCAATCTCCCCGGCTCCGTATCCCGCCCACAGCATTACAACCCTGTTCTTTTCCTGAATACTCATATCTACACCCCAAAATATTCTTAATATAGTATATTACATTTTAAAAATTCTGTTCTTACCCCCTGGTCTTAATCCATAGATTTCTGTCGAAAAATGTCGATATATTTTAATTTATATTTCTTTCGGTTTATGATATGTTCAGGATTCTACGTTAAGAAAGGAAATCGATTATGAGAGAAATTGAACATCTGATACGCTCTCTAGGAATTGGCGCCACATATCGCGGCTATAAGTATCTCTGTTATGCTATTTCTTTATGCCTTGAAAATGAAGACTATCTGTTAGGTATCAGTAAGCTTTTGTATCCTACAATTGCCAATACCTTTCAGACCACTCCCAGCAGTGTGGAAAGAGATTTGCGCACGGTCATCAACGTCTGCTGGGAAAGAGGGAATCGTTCCTTATTAACCACCATCGCCATGTATCCACTGGAAACAAAACCCACTACCGGAGAATTTCTTGATATTCTTATTGGTCATCTTCAGCACAGCAGCCTTGTATAAATTCACTCTCCCCCACATATTCTCCATTTAAGTCCGGTTTTTGTTTTTCTTAATCTTTACTTAAGAGATTTTCTTTTTCTTTTATAGATTTAACATATTTTAGACACATTTATCTATT
>ERZ1673736.2720-NODE-2720-length-18409-cov-146.437507_pt1 | contig 18409 bp, 10 predicted proteins | sample MGYA00580212_ERZ1673736 | MGnify/ENA primary metagenome ERZ1673736 (study PRJEB41218, sample SAMN15661752) | gut metagenome | host: Homo sapiens | place: Canada: London | collected 2015-08-20/2019-03-30 | study: EMG produced TPA metagenomics assembly of...
CCAGCCTGATGTTTGCTTTCATTCTGGCATTGATACTTATCTATCTTATTCTGGCAGCACAGTTCGAAAGTTTCAAGGATCCTTTCATTATCATGCTTACCGTTCCGCTAGCCATTGCAGGAGCACTGATTTTCATGTATGCCGGAGGTATCACGATGAACATATTCAGCCAAATCGGCATTATCATGTTGATAGGTCTAGTGGCAAAGAATGGTATTTTGATTGTGGAATTCGCCAATCAGAAGCAGGAGGGCGGAGAAAACAAGATGCAGGCCATCCGGGATGCCGCTTTGCAACGCTTGCGCCCTATTCTCATGACAAGTGCCTCTACCGTATTAGGTTTGATTCCACTGGCATTCGCAACAGGAGAAGGCGCCAATCAACGTATCGCCATGGGTACGGCTGTTGTGGGAGGAATGTTAGTATCTACTTTCCTGACCATGTATATCGTACCGGCTATTTATAGTTATATATCTACCAACCGAAACGTTAAAACAGAAATTGTATGAAACGAATCATTATAACTTTATGTATCTGCACCGCATGGGTGGCTTCCACCTATGCGCAATATCCTTATACGCTGAAAAAATGTCTGGAGGAAGGGCTTGCAAACAATTATTCCATACGTATCACCCGTAATGAAGAACAAATCAGCCATAACAATGCCACATTAGCAAATGCCGGTTATCTGCCAACTGTTGATTTGTCTGCCGGATATACAGGAACGTTGGACAATACGGATACCAAAAGCAGAAGTACAGGCACTACAGCCAGTGAACGAAACATCTACGACCAAACCTTAAAGGCCGGGCTGGATGTAAACTGGACTCTGTTCGACGGATTCAATATCAGCACCACCTACAAAAAACTTAAGGAATTGGAACACCAGGGAGAAACCAACACGCGTATCACCCTTGAAGATTTCATAGCGGGACTCACTGCCGAATACTATAATTATGTACAACAGGAAATCCGTCTGAAGAACTTCCTTTACGCTGTGTCTTTATCCAAAGAACGCCTGCGCATTGTAGAAGAACGATACCATATCGGTAATTTTTCCCGGCTGGATTATCAACAAGCCAAAGTGGACTTCAATGCAGACAGTGCACAATATATGAAACAACAAGAACTGGTGGTTACCTCACGTATCAACCTGAACGAGTTAATGGCTGTACAGGAAGTCAACCGGCCGCTACGTGTCAATGACTCTATCATAACAGTGAATGACGCGCTGAATTATGATGAATTATGGGAATCCACCCTTAAGACGAATGCCAACCTGCTGAAAGCTGATCAAAATACAACAATTGCCCAATTGGATTACCGTCAGGTTCTATCCCGTAATTATCCCTATGTGAAATTGAACGCCGGTTATGGCTATACATTCAACAAATATGAAACAAACGCCACCAGCCGGAGAAGCAATTGGGGACTAAACGGAGGAATTACCGTAGGCATTAACCTATGGGATGGTAACCGTCGCCGTGAAAAGCGCAATGCCAGCCTGCAAATACGTAACTCGCAACTGGAAAGAGAACAACTGGAATTGGGTTTGAAAGCAGATTTAAGCAATCTGTGGCAAGCCTATCGCAATAATTTACGTTTATTAAATTTGGAACGCCAAAATCTGGTTGCCGCCCGTGAAAACCATGAAATAGCCAAAGAACGTTATCTGCTGGGAGATCTCTCCGGTATCGAGATGCGTGAAGCCCAAAAGAGTCTGCTTGATGCGGAAGAACGTATTTTATCTGCTGAATATAACACCAAAGTCTGTGAAATTTCCCTGCTCCAACTAAGTGGAAGAATAACGAAATATCTTGAATAATCGTTATAGCCTTTACTTATAGCTTGTAATTCATAGCAGTTATCCGTACCTTTGCACACAATTATCACTAAGTACGTTGTAAAAAGATATGGGATTATTTATCAAGAAACCTTTTGCTGCATTACAAGCCGAAGCCTATGAGTCTGGAAACAAGACCCTGAAAAGAGTCTTGGGACCATGGAGCTTAATCGCATTAGGAGTAGGTGTTATCATCGGTGCCGGATTATTTTCCATCACCGGAACAGTGGCCGCAGGATACACAGGTCCTGCCATTACTTTATCTTTTGCCATAGCGGCAATCGGTTGTTGTTTTGCCGGTTTATGCTATGCTGAATTTGCTTCCATGATACCTGTAGCAGGTAGTGCTTATACATACTCATATGCTACAATGGGCGAACTTATAGCATGGATTATCGGCTGGGATCTAGTATTGGAATATACTGTTGCCGCTACTACCGTCAGTATCAGTTGGAGCAGATATCTCGTTGTTTTTTTGGAAGGAGTGGGGATCAATATACCCCATGCATTTGCTGCTTGTCCCTGGGACGGAGGTATTGTGAATATACCGGCCGCACTGATTGTAGTGCTGATGAGTATTTTTCTGATTCGTGGAACAGAAGGAAGTTCTATTTTTAACGGCTTCATTGTATTCCTGAAGGTGGCAGTGATTCTTATTTTCGTTGTATTAGGATGGAAATACATTAATGCAGAGAATTATGTTCCTTATATCCCTGCCAATACAGGTACTTTAGGCGAGTTCGGATTCTCGGGCGTATTGCGTGGAGCAGCGATTGTATTTTTCGCCTTTCTTGGTTTTGACGCCGTAAGTACAGCCGCTCAGGAAACAAAAAATCCGAAGCGGGATATGCCCGTCGGCATTCTAGGTTCCCTGCTGATTTGCACCATTCTTTATATGGTGTTTGCTTACGTAATGACGGGAGTTGCCCATTATTCTGACTTTGCAGGACAACAAGGTATCGCACCTGTTGCCGTAGCGATTGACCACATGGGACATGCAGATGCCACAGGAGTAATTCATCCGGATTATCCGTGGTTGAACCGGGCCATCGTACTGGCTATCCTGTTTGGTTACTGCTCGGTTATTATGGTAACTTTGCTAGGACAAAGCCGTGTATTTCTAAGTATGAGCCGCGACGGACTGTTGCCTCCTTTCTTTTCAAAGATTCACGAGAAATACCGGACACCGGCACACAGTAATTTGTTATTCATGGTCATTGTAGGAGGGCTGGCAGCATTTGTTCCGGCACGTGTAGCCGGAGAAATGACCAGTATAGGTACCTTATTCGCCTTCACATTGGTTTGCGCGGCAGTATTGATCGTGCGTAAAAGTATGCCTGACGTACATCGTGCCTTTAAAACTCCTTTTGTTCCCACGGTACCGATTCTGGGCATCCTTACCTGCCTTTGTATGATGTTGTTTCTTCCGGCTGACACTTGGATCCGATTGGTATTATGGATGCTGATAGGTCTGGATGTTTATGCCTGCTACGGAGTAAAACACAGCAAGCTAGAGCATAATGTAAAACGACGCAAAGGACTCACCATATTGAATATGGCAGGAATCGCCCTGTCTGTACTTTCAGTTATTACAGGATTATGGCATCAACAGACTGTAGGCTGGGAGGAAGACAAGACATTGCTCGCTATTTCGTTCGTCTTTGCGTTCACACATTGTGCATTCTATATGGTACGTATCTGGAAACAGACATCCGAAAAGAAGAAGTAAGCGTTTTCTACACGCTATCTGCTTCCATAACTTTCATTCACTGTAAGGGGTAAATTCAATCACCCCCTACCGTGAATAAAGTTATCATAATTTCATACCCATCAGTTCTGAACCCATAATCAAGCCTTATAACCTATGAAAGTCTTAAGTTATCCATAGTAGAAAGAACATTTAAAAAACTTCTTCAAAAATGTTTTTAGCTACTACCACAGTATTTCCTTCAGGAATTGAGGAATAGAATCCTGTTTCTTTAGTCCATGCTTCTTCCAAGGTATAAAAATCAAGTTCCTCCGGTTGCTTTCCATCCAGGACACAAGCTAAATAATCAAAATAAGCCTTCCATCTCATAAAATAAAAATCTTTCAAAATGCCATTCCATTCTTTATGAGCATAATCACGAAGTCCGCCTTGATCTGCCGCTACACGATTTCCCCATGTAGTAATCTGAACACGTGCATTCCATTCGTATAATGCTTTTTCTTCCTGGGTCTGTCCTGCTGAACGTGCCGCTTCAATCCAAGTTCCAACCTTGAATTCTTTCCGGGTACCCAGCAAGTGGTCTTGCAATAGAATAAGATGCAGAAAATGCTGTGAAGCCAACTCAAATACTTGCTTGTCTCCTGCCCGGAACGCAGCCGTTACCACTTTTTGCATCAAACGCCCCTTTTCTGCCAATGCCTGCCGTAGCACATCCACCAAATCGAACTCAAAATTATTATTACCCTGATATTTATCAGCCACAGAAACCATCAGTCGGGCAGCCTCTATCACATCCTGCGGATTATAGTATTCTTTCATCTCCGACCAACTGGATACCTGATATACATCCAACCCCGGACGAGCACAGAATACAGACTCATGCGTTCCCTGTTGTATCTTCTCCTTGGGACTATTATAAATACCGTTACCTAGTAAATCCCAAGCTTGTTGCAAAGCCTCATCCTCTACCCCATAACGAGCATATACATATCCTTTCAACCACTCATCACGAGTAAACCGATGCTCACGCCATGGCAACTCCATCACCAGCTCATACATAACCGGGTTGTTCTCAATACCTTCCGGAGTCATCCCTACTCCACACAACGTCTTTCCGGCATGGTTATCTGTTTTCGCATCATAAAAACCATTAATTAGCGCATCCATTTTACCATGCAATCCTATATTACCACCAAAATTCAAAAGCATACAATACACCCACCCATGTTGTCCATATCCCCCTTTGCGACACCATTCTGATGCCGGATCCCCCCATTGCGGACGGCATTCGCTGTGCAAATCCAAGACTAATAAATCTCCTGCTTCCAAATGTTCTATCATCGAAGTACGAGGGTTGTCTTGCCATGCCTGAGCCACCCACACAGCATCCGGATTTGTTTTTTTTCATGGCTTTCATGATGGCTTTACCGGCTGCATCCAAATTTACTCCTTGAGTACTTCCCCCTTCATGAAACGGATCAATAGCGTAAAAACCAGTTTTTCCATACAGTTTTGTCAGTTCTTTATAATACAAAGCAGAGATTTCTTCAAAGCGTTCATCCTCCGGCTGTAAAAAGGCAGGACGATGATAGCTGCACCAAAATCCGGGATCAGCAACATTCAATCCTAATTTCTCCTTTGCATTATGGGGAACCATGCCGCAATATCCCGGCAACACAGGTTCGATGCCATATTCACGCATTCTTTTTACGATCTTCTTCTGAAGTTTCTCCTGGCGGATGTACCAGCTTTCAGGATTAGGTCCTCCCCACCCTTCCAGATTATTCATCAACCACCAAGCTGTAAAACCCGGTCCGGCTACAAACTCATTAATTTCATCCTTAGTATATCCTAGTTTTAGAAGTACATTTCTCCAAACCGACTCAGTCCCTGTCAATGCCAGGGAAAGATTGATACCATGAAGCGCCATCCAATCTATCTCCTTTTCCCAACGCTCCCAGTCCCAAAAAGCCATGGAGTAAGAGAAAGTACAATAATTCAGATCATAACGATAGGGCAGATCCGTTTCATGCCGTTCCTTTTTAGTCACAGGGGGTAAAACAGCAGGCAGTTTTGCAGTCATTCCATTCCAAGAAAGATGTATGCCTGCATAATATTTCAAATACCAATTCAATCCGGTAGCAATATTTACATAGTCATTACCCCGGATAATTACTTTATCACCTTTCTGATCGAGTTCAAAAAAATCAGTTTCCGATTTCTGACGTTCAATAATAAATTTGGAGGAAGCTCCTTTGTCGATGCGCTCTAATAATCCTGTAACAGGAGAAGAAAATAAGTTGCTTGTCATCCATAACAGCACAAACAACAATCGTAGTTTTTTCATCATATTATTAAGGTAACGGATAACACCAATTAAATAAAAAACAGAACAGCCCCCTCTCCTTTAAAGGGAGGAAGGCTGTATTAGTATTATTACGAAATAATTAATTATTTACAATTTCCAAGGCAACGCGGCTTCAACTGCTTGAAGAAGTCATTACCTTTATCGTCCACTAAAATGAATGCCGGAAAATCTTCCACTTCTATTTTCCAAATAGCTTCCATACCCAATTCCGGATATTCCACACACTCAATGCTCTTGATATTATTCTGAGCAAGGATAGCAGCCGGACCACCAATAGAGCCCAGATAGAAACCGCCATACTTCTTACAAGCATCCGTTACCTGCTGGCTACGATTACCTTTTGCCAACATTATCATGCTACCGCCATGTGACTGGAACAAATCCACATACGGGTCCATACGTCCTGCTGTAGTGGGGCCCATAGAACCACAAGCCATACCTTCCGGAGTCTTTGCCGGACCGGCATAATAGATAGGATGATCTTTGATATACTGCGGCAAATCTTCGCCACGATCCAAACGTTCTTTCAATTTAGCATGAGCAATATCGCGACCTACAATAATAGTTCCGTTCAATGACAGACGGGTAGCTACCGGATATTTGGTCAATTCTTTCAGAATATCCGCCATAGGTTGGTTCAGGTCAATCTTAACCACATCTCCTTCACCTGCTTCACGAAGTGCTGCCGGAATCAGTTCACCCGGTTTATCATCCATCTTTTCAATCCAGATACCGTCTTTATTGATCTTACATTTTATATTACGGTCAGCAGAACAGGAAACACCCAGACCGATAGGACAAGAAGCACCGTGACGGGGCAAGCGGATGATGCGGACATCGTGAGCCATATACTTACCGCCGAACTGTGCACCCAAACCAATCTTATAAGCTTCTTCCAATACTTGTTTTTCCAGTTCCACATCGCGGAAAGCACGCCCGTATTCATTACCGGTAGTAGGCAGCTCGTCGTAATAGTGAGTGGAAGCTAACTTAACAGTCAGCAAGTTCTTCTCTGCTGATGTACCACCGATTACAAATGCAATATGATAAGGGGGACAAGCGGCCGTACCCAAAGTCTTCATTTTCTCAACGAGGAAAGGAACCAATGTAGCCGGATTCAATACAGCTTTCGTTTCCTGATATAAATAGGTTTTGTTCGCCGAACCACCCCCTTTAGTCACACAAAGGAACTTGTATTCCATACCCTCAGTAGCTTCCAAATCAATTTGTGCAGGCAGGTTGCATTTGGTGTTCACCTCATCGTACATAGTCAAAGGAGCATTCTGAGAATAACGAAGATTTTCTTCCGTATAAGTCTTATAAACTCCCAAGGAAAGGGCTTCTTCATCACAATAGCCGGTCCATACCTGCTGACCTTTCTCACCATGGATAATAGCAGTACCCGTATCTTGACAAAGAGGTAATTTGCCTTTAGCTGAAACTTCCGCATTACGCAAGAAAGTCAATGCTACATACTTATCGTTATCACTGGCTTCGGGATCACTCAGAATCTTAGCAACCTGTTCATTGTGTGAACGGCGAAGCAAAAAAGAAACATCACGGAAAGCAGCGTTAGCCATAGCAGTCAGACCTTCTTTTTCAATCTTCAAGATAGGTTTTCCTTCAAACTCACTTACTGACACATAATCTTTAGTCAGCAAATAATACTCGGTTTTATCAGGTCCCAACGGGAACATGTGCTGATAGTGGAACGGAGGTGTTGCCATATTGATACTTATTTTTAGTTAAAAGTTATTAGTGTGACAAAGGTAGTAACTATTATCGAAATTTTTCCTTAATTAGCGTGAAAACTTTCAAGGAATGTCCTTACCTTTGCCAACTCATTAAAATAACATCACATTATACATGAAAAGATTAGGCAAATTCTTATTTATTACTTCATTACTGTTATGCTTTCTCATCCCTCGAGGATGGACACAAACCCAAGCAAAAAACCAACCGGACAGTATCGAACTCAAACTGAAGGAAATCTACACGAAACGGGAAGTCATGATTCCCATGCGTGACGGAATCAAGCTTTACACCGCTGTCTACGAACCGAAAGACAACAGCAGGCAGCATCCTATCCTGATGTACCGCAGCCCTTACTCTTGTTCCCCATACGGAGAAGGATTTGACCGTCATTTCAGGACTAATCTGAAAAACTATATAGAGCACCGATATATTATCGTCTTCCAAGATGTACGTGGACGGCATAAGAGTGAAGGAATATTTATCCAGGTACGCCCTCTCAACAAAAACAAAAAGGGTAAGAAAGATAAAAAGAATATAGACGAAGCTACGGACACATACGATACCATAGAATGGTTGATTCACAACACATATAATAACGGAAATGTAGGAACATGGGGAATCAGTTATGATGGTTTCTATGCCACTATGACAGCTTCCTCCAATCATCCGGCTTTGAAAGCTGTTTCTCCGCAAGCTCCCGTCACCGACTGGTTCCGTGGAGATGACCGTCATCACAACGGAGCCTTCACCCTGCTGCAAACCACTAATTTCCTTCCCAGACTGGAAGGACGCCACATGGGAAAAGGAGTGATGAACCAAATTGTAAAGAATGATGTTTACACAGATTTTCTGGCACTCGGTACCTTTAAGAATGTAGACGACCTGGTACGTGATACCACACAGACATTGTGGAATGATATCAAAAACCATCCTGATTTCGATGATTTCTGGAAAGAGCGCGATGCACGCACCTCCTGTTATAACTTGAAGCCCGCCATATTGGTGGTAGGTGGACTGTATGACTCCGAAGACTGTTACGGAGCTTGGAATCTTTATAAAGCCATCAAAGAGCAATCACCGGATACAGATTTATATCTGACATTCGGTCCTTGGTGGCATGGAGCCTGGACAGTACGCGGGTTCCAAGGTTTCGGTAATCTGTATTTCGGCAAAAGCACTTCGGCTTATTACATGGACAATATAGAATATCCTTTTTTCCGATATTTCCTGGAAGGAAAGGGAGAAAAGCCCAAACATAAAGTAAATATATTCCATACAGGTGAAAACGAATGGAAAACATACGACGAATGGCCTGTACAAAAAACTACTGGCATACCTTATTATATACATAAAAACGGATCAGTATCCACACAAGCACCGGCAGAACAAGAGTCTTATTCAGAATATATTTCAGATATGTCACGTCCGGTACCCTATACGGCAAACCCTACCACTTACCGGACAAAAGAATTCATGGTAGATGACCAACGCTTTGCCACTTCACGTCCCGATGTCATTACTTTCATGACGGAGCCGCTATGTGATACATTGACACTGGCCGGCCCTATAGAAGTGGAATTAATGACTGCCATTAGTAGTACTGACGCTGATTTTATGGTGAAAGTAATTGATGTATATCCTGAAAAATTTGAATATTCCAAAACTGCACGCAATTATTTAAAGAGTGACTATCCAATGAGTGGGTACCAGCTGATGATTCGTGGCGAATTGTTCAGAGGACGCTTCCGTAAGGGATTCGACAATCCCCTGCCTTTCAAACCGGAAGAAATAACTCCGGTTAATTACACACTGTATGATGTGGCACACACATTCCTGCCGGGACACAGACTGATGATTCAAATTCAAAGTTCCTGGTTCCCCATTATTGACCGCAATCCACAAAGGTTTATTGATACCTATCATTGTACGGTAGAAGATTTTGTGATGAAACAAAAGATCAAAATTTATCATCAGCAAGGAGCTGCAAGCAGAGTTATACTACCTGTGGTAAAAAAATAAAAAAGGGAGTGTCCAAGCTCAAATGTCATCCAATAGCAAGAGCCGTATAACTACTCCAGCGTTCATACGGCTCTTTTATATATAACTACCATCTGTAACTTTTCCGAATGTTCATCTTAGTTTGAATACTCTCATCAAAAATATCATATAGAAGCAATCCGTTCTATCAACTCGTTACCTAACGCTGTTTTCGCTTCAATATGCTGCAACACCGCTGTCACAAACGGATTACTTTCAAATACCCCACGCACTTGTTCAAAATCCTGCTCCATTTCTTCACGTGATCCATCTGCACCGAACCCCGTCATAGCAGACAAAGAAAATTCCTTTTTCGCATCGGCATAGACCATTTTATCCAATCCGACAACAGCCTCCTGCCACTTCTTCACGATAGCAATAACATCCTTTGCCGTTATTTCATCGGAACGCAGATTATAAAACTCAAGCATCTTCTCGTACGCCCATGTCCACTCGTATGTATAATAATTACGATGCATCTCAACAAAACGGTCATGAATCTGATCCACATTAGTCAGAATTCCAGATTCTATATCTGCCATCAACTTCTCTATCTCACTTTTAGGAGCGATCAATCCGGAAATATCCACCCATTCTCCTGTCCCTATCTCTGTATCAGGAATCAACCGGGCACGGATTTCCTCATCACTGTTAAAACGAACTTCTTCCAAACGCTTGATTAATGAATTACCCAAAAATTTATGAATAGCCGTTTCATAAAAACGAATGCCATTATTTAAAGAAGAATTCTTAATTTTCGCACTTTGGTAAGAGTAAGTTTCTGAGGTTTCTCCGGATACTTTACGTAATTCCTTCAGAATACTACGCCCTTTCATCATTTTCTGAATAGTATAAGGACTCAACAGGTTATAATTAATTTGATCCAAACGGTTCGGATCTTTACGTTTGTCACGTTTAGGCCACTTTTGAGCATCTCGAATCGTACCTACACTCCGCAAATTTACCCCCGGCACCAAATAAGTGGTATTTTGCTGCTCTATCAGATAAGAAAAAGGCAGATTAGAAGTATCGGCATGATTCACATGACGCCCCATAACCAAAGAAAATGCACCTACACGTGCGGGCCATAAAATATAAGAATCGGAAGTAGTCTTCGCCCCACGCTCCATAGCTCCCTGATGAATCGGACCTAACTTATACATATGGTTGCTTTGATTAGAGCCGGAACCCGCATTCATAAAAGAGAACATTCCGGCAATCAGCAAAGTAGACTTATGATGAGTCACCGTAAAGGGTCCGGCAAAAATGGCACATGCCTCACCGTTCTCTTCTTGACAATTACTGAAAAACAAAGAATCAGATGCAGAATAGTTATGTCCCAAATGACATGCCTGGCTGATAAAGCAACGGGTCAACATAGTTCCATCTTCCACATTGGAACCGCTTGATATAATAAAATCATCGCATACCACTCCATAGCCGATATGAATAGGCGCCTGCTCATTACTGTTCAAGCTGCCGTTTTTCAATCGTCCCGCCCCTTCTATCTTACAATAATCACCTATTCGTACATTCTTTATATATCCCGCATCAACAATGGTAACATGGTGACCAATAGTACCTGTATCCGAAGCATTCTCTTCAGCATACCGGTCAATAATGGCTTTCATCCGGCAAATCAATTCAGGACGATGACGGTACAATGCCAGAATATAGGCCTGATGCGCTGACAGACGATCATGAATAGGCACTTCACGTCCACCCGTTTCATTCAATACAGCTACTTCAACGCCATTTCCAAACTTGCTCCAGCCATCTACCAGAATAATATCTACATTCTCTATAAATGCATAATCCCCAATTATATAGTTGGCTATATAGTTTTTTATATTCTCAATACAACAATTATCGCCCACCGTTACATTATGCAAAGTCGCATGATACAATCCGGAATGTTTACGCATGCCACCCGCCAACATAAACTCGTCTTCAAAAACTCCCAATCTGACCCTTCCAGAAAAACGGGTATGACAAATATAGTCCGTCTTAAAGTTCTCTACTACTTCAATTTCAGCCCAATCAACCGCAGTGCATGATCTCTCTTTTAATTGTTGTATTTCTTCTTGTGTAAGTGAACGATAAGTTTTCATCTTCTATATGTATTTATTCTTCATCATAGGTTTGATAAAGAAAATCGTTATAAGGATACTTCTGTACGTGTAGCTCGCGTACCTTATTATATATAATAGTCTTCAATTCATCCATATTTATTTTCTCTCTAGCAGAAATGAAGATACAATTATCATTCAATTTCGCCATCCATGTCTTCATCAGTTCTTCCAATGTAATATTTTCCCTGGTTTTAGGAGTCAAATCATCCTCTGCTTTCTCTACATAGGTATAAGCATCTACCTTGTTAAAAACAATCATGGTAGGCTTTCCACCTGCCTCCAAATCAGCAATCGTTTTATCAACCACAGAAATTTGTTCCTCAAAATCCGGATGAGAAATATCCACCACATGAATCAGCAGATCCGCTTCACGTACTTCGTCCAAAGTTGATTTAAAGGAATCAACCAAATCCGTTGGTAATTTACGGATAAATCCTACGGTATCTGTAAGCAGAAATGGCAGATTCTCAATAATCACTTTGCGTACTGTGGTGTCCAACGTTGCAAAAAGTTTATTTTCAGCAAAGACCTCGCTTTTTGAAAGCAAATTCATTAAAGTAGATTTTCCCACATTAGTATACCCTACCAAAGCTACACGTATCATACGTCCGCGGTTTTTACGTTGAGTGGACTTCTGTTTATCAATTTCAGCCAACCGCTCTTTCAACAATGACATACGATTCAAAATAATACGACGGTCCATTTCCAACTGAGTTTCACCCGGACCACGTAATCCCACAGAGCCTTTACCTCCACCGGCACCAGATCCACCTCCCTGACGTTCCAAGTGAGTCCATAAACGTTGCAGACGAGGCAACATATACTTGTATTGGGCCAATTCCACTTGTGTTTTAGCATTTGCTGTTTGAGCCCGCATGGCAAAAATATCCAGAATCAGCGAAGTACGATCCAAGATCTTCACTTTCAGTTCAGCTTCTATATTACGTATCTGTTTAGCAGAAAGTTCATCATCAAAAATCACCATTCCGACTTCACGCTCATTTTCCTCTTCCTGATGAATATATTCCTTGATTTCTTCCAGCTTTCCTTTACCGACATAAGTCACGGAATTGGCAGCAGGCAGTTTCTGAGTAAACCTTTTCACCACTGTTGCTCCGGCCGTTTCGGCCAAGAACTCCAACTCATCCAAATACTCCTTGGTCTTACGCTCATCTTGTGTCTGAGTAATCAAACCAACTAAAATGGCAGTTTCAACCTGTGCTTCAGAAATTACAAATTCTTTCATTTATCTATCAATCTAAATAAGTTCGCGACAAATATAACAAAAAAAGAGGATGAACGTTGAACGTCATCCTCTTTTTTATTACAGTTATTCCCTATAGTTGTGGTTGTGGAGCCGCCGGATTGTTATCAGTATCACTGATTCCGGAATTGGTTTCCATTTCACATTGCGGAATCCGGTAGATCAGGATTTGTGCTTCTGCAGCTGAATTATATTGTACAGACGGGTCATAATTCGTATTCTTACGAATCACCGGCTTTTTCAAGCGCAGGATATCGAACAGTGAGAAACCTTCTCCCCAAAGCTCCATACGACGCTGCAACCAAACCTCATCCTGAAAATCCTGTGCCGAATTAGCTTTACTTGTAAAGGAAGGGTCCCGATATGTTCGTACAAAATTTTCCAATGTACTCTTTCCGCCACTCAAATTACCACCCATGGCTTCTGCCTCAGCTTTTATCAGATACATTTCTTCAACACGCATCAAAGGCCAGTCTGATGCATTGGTTGTGTTACCAAATATACTTTGATAAGCTCCGAACTTTGTATTTACATACGGAGTCAAACCAAAATATTCAACGATGGAAGTACCCTCAATCTGCTCATTATCAATCAATGAAGATTTATTATCCGGAGACAAGAACCATTGTTTACGGATATCTGTTTCGGGTATTAAATCATATAATGCAGAATTCACCTTTCTATATCCATCAGGCACTCCTGAAGTATAACCGTTCCCGGTAAAAGAGCACAAGTGCGAAGGCCAGTTGATAATACCTGTCTGGACAACATCATTATCAGGCGTAATCATCACTCCCCATAACCATGAACTTGCCGATGCTGAATTAAAGGTAGGAGTAGATACCTGGGCTAAAGTCTGAGGTGTACCGCCAGCAATGGCACGTTCTGCATCTTTAGCTGCATCCGCCCATTTTTGCATTAACAGATTAGCACGAGCACGCAATCCGTAAACTACCGTCTCATCAATCTGATCTTTGTTTGAGCCATTATCATACCCGGCCAATAAATCAGCAGCCGTATTCAGGTCACTCATAATTTGGTCATACACCTGCTGTACAGTTGCACGCGGATTATTCTGCATATCTTCATCAGTCATTGTTTCTGTAACAATAGGTACTGCCAGACTATTTTCATGACCTGCATAAGTAAACTGATAGATTTGAACCAAGTTCAGATAGTCATAAGCACGAGCAGCTAAAGCTTGCCCACGATAAACCTTCAAAGAAGAATCTTCCGTATCTGCCGCTATCAATTTCAGTACATTGTTTGCAGCTTTCAAGTGATTATAGAACGTTTTCCAAATCAATTCATCGCTTGAACTATCGTATACTCTGTCACTATAATTCTGAGATGTATTAAACCAGTTATATCCATTAACCAATGCAACCAAATCCTGCCCTCCTGATTCCAATATCATAGATACCGCAGGAATACCATAGTCATTATGATAAGTAGTGGCATCATCTGAAATCGTACCAAAAGTATTTAATTTGGCTGCCATAGCGTTCACTTCAGCAGTTATCAAATTAGGTCTGCCATTGATTATATCTTCTTTCTGTTCTTCAGATATGTAATCTCCTTCAGGGAATTTATCCAAATCGCAAGATGCCATTAATAAAGCGACACTTGCAAATGCTATATATTTATTTGACAATTTCATATTCTTAAAAATAGGTTGCTAAATTAGAAATTTAAAGATATACCTCCGGAAATTGTGCGGATAGGTGAATACACATTGTCAGCAGCCACATAACCTTGACGTGGATCCAGCCCTTTGCGAGCTGTCAGCAAAGCCACATTATCTGCAACAAAGAAAACACGAACACCGTCAATCTGCATTTTACGTGTCAGACTCTTTGGCAGAGTATAACCCAATGTAATATTCTGCAAACTTAAATAGTCCGAACTAGTCAAGAAACGATCTGTTAATCTGTTCGTATATTGGTCATTAATATTCATACGAGGAACATCCGTATTTTTATTTTCAGGAGTCCATGCTTTTAACATATCTTTATGCAAAGCACTACCTGTAGCTGCTACGTCCATTAATCCTTGGTAAGTATAGTCCAAAATACGTCCACCAAGCTGATATGCAAACGAAACAGAGAGATCAAAGCCATAGGCTGTGACACTTGTTCCAAAACCACCATAAACTTTAGGTAGAATATCACCTGATGCGAATCTGTTTTCAGAAGCGACAGAATAAGATTTTGTAACTGTATTACCATTCTCATCCGGAGTCACCAGCGCCCATAGACTCTCTCCTGTCTCAGAATCCACACCTACATATTTAGGTAAATAAAGCTGGTACATAGACTCGTCTTCACGATAAATCCGACCACCATCAATCAATTGTCCATTCAGTTCAGGAGATAATTCCAAGACTTTATTCTTAAAATGTGTAAGATTAAAGTTTATATTCCAGGAAAAGTTCTTGTTTTCAATTATATTGGAATACAAATCCAATTCAACCCCACGGTTTACCATTGAACCCACATTCTCGGGATAGCGGGAATAACCCATTGAAGCTGCTACCGGTTTGAAATAAAGCATATCAGTTGTTTTACGTGAGAAGTACTCAACAGAACCACCTAACTTACCACCCCAAAAAGCGAAATCAAATCCAGTATTAAAGCTGTGTGAAGTTTCCCAAGTAATTTCCTTATTACCTTTATAATATAGAGAAGTTGAAAAATCGCCATTACTGTTTGCCAATGTATACTGGTCTTGATACGGATAGTAGTTACGGTACAAACCACCTTGGAACATCAAGTTATCATTACCTTGCAAACCATAGCTAATTTTAAATTTCAACATATCAATCCAAGACTGGTTTTCCAAGAATCTCTCTTTGCTCAATAACCATCCTGCTCCTACAGACCAGAAGTTACCCCAACGATTATCCGGGTGAAAGCAAGAAGAAGCATCACGACGGAAAGAAGCTGAAACAAAATACCGTCCATCATAGTCATATTGTGCACGGAACAGCCATCCTTCTGTTGCATAATTACGAGAATATGAATTATTGCTCTGGTTCATAATACCATTGCCTAATTCAGGAACATTCGGATCGTACAATTTCTCACGTTGTCCGTACAAATATTGATATTTATAGTCATAACTTTCATGTCCGGCCAAAATATCCACATTATGAACATCATTAAATGTTTTGTTGTATGTCAACAAATACTGCTGATTTACACTAAATGTACGCTCAGTAGCTACACTGATCAAACCTCCGACTCCGCTAGTTTCGGAATACTGTCCGTAGAAGGGGTTAACCATATTTGTAGAACGCACATTATTTACATCAACACCTATATTCACTTTTGCCTTGATTCCATTCCATATATCAATATCAGCAGACCATTTTCCACTAACCACATCACCAGAATATTTCATTTTATCCAACATATAACTTGCCAACGGATTTGCATTAGGAATAGTATTACGGCTACCATTCGAATCTTGTCCTTGCTTTCCATAATCATAACGAAGGAAACCTCGATTATCTACCATAATATTGCCCTGTGCATCACGAACATACATAGGATAAATAGCTCCCATAATATTTGACGCATAAAAGATATTTGCATTTGAGGTACCACCCTCAGTATCCTGTTCACGGCTATCATAATGAGTAAATGATACATTTCCTCCCATTTTCAACCAAGGCTTCACTTGATAGTCAGCTTTCAAACGTGCAGAATAACGTTGAAAACCAGAGTTAGGAACAATTCCCTTATCATCCAAATAGCTGGCCGACATATAATAATTCATTTTTTCGGTCGCACCGCTAATACTTAAATTATACTCTTGGCGCAGGTTATTTTCAAAAATTTCATCCGACCAATTATCCGGAATATAATAATATGTACCATCAGAATAACCTAATGTCGCACTAGGATTCAATTTGCCATCCATACCGATCAGTTGCTGTCCTTGAGGAATGGAATACACCTGATATCCCAAATATGTAGAAGAAAGCATCGCTTGATTAGCGTACGCATTAGCTTTAGCCAAGTCTCCGGCTGCCGCATATCCTTTCAAATCAGCATTATAGATAGAAGAATAGTTTAATTCATAGAATGTAGCCGGATCCGTAATTGTTTCATAATTAGGTACTCCACGTTTATTTATACCCCATTTAGCATCAAAAGTAACACGGGCTTCCCCACTCTTACCACGCTTGGTAGTAATCAAAATTACACCATTGGCACCACGTGCACCATACAGAGCGTTAGAAGCAGCATCTTTCAACACTGTCATCGATTCTATATCAGAAGTGCTGATAGCAGAAATTTCACCATCATACGGAACTCCGTCTACCACATACAAAGGTTTGTTACTAGCCGATATAGATCCAATACCACGAATACGCACCTCAGCATCTTTGCCCGGCTGACCATTATTACTCGTAGTTTGCACTCCGGCTACTTGACCTGCCAAAGCATTTGTCACATTTGAAGTTTGTCTCGTCGCTATTTTTTCATTTTTTATAGTGGCAGCCGAACCTGTAAATGCAGATTTTTTCGCCATACCATAAGCCACCACCATTACCTCTTCAAGCTGTTCTGTATCAGACTTTAATACAATATTCAAGTTTGCTTTGACTGCCACTTCTTGTGTAGCCATTCCGATAAAGGAAACTACCAAAGTCTTTGCAGAACTAACAAGACACAGAAAGTGCTTATAATCAAAAGATTAAAATTTATCGATTCTCTTTATTTACTCTGCGGGAATTACTTTAAACAAAGTTATGATAACCTTTTTTTCTACTTTTGTTCTACCTCAAAATTACTTTATACGATAAAAAAGTCTAATTGTGATAAATCTCATTATAATGATTGTATTATAATAAGATTATAATTTTTTTGCAAAAAAAATGCATGAAATAATGAAAGAGGAAATCCAAATTGGAATTTAGAAATGGGAGAGAGCAAAAAACGTCTGTTACTTTGGACGAAATACTTAGCTATCTAGGAAAAGCAGACAAAATCTGCCTAGTAGCGATTGACTAATTTCAAGTTATCGCTCAATATCCGGGAAAGAACGTTAAAGCCATTTTGAGCATCTATATATAACATTGTACAATGTCCATTTATATATTTATGTTCACAATGTCATATGACGGGAGAAATTTTTATAAGTCTTCCGGCTTTTTTATCAAAGTACTATGATTTTGGATTTACAATCTATCAGACTGAAAGAATATACAAAATTTGTTACACACCATTTCCAGAAAAACGGGAAGTACATTAATAAAAATGTTATATCTGAAATATATCAACTGTTTGACGGC
>ERZ1673736.2722-NODE-2722-length-18400-cov-4.926465_pt1 | contig 18400 bp, 16 predicted proteins | sample MGYA00580212_ERZ1673736 | MGnify/ENA primary metagenome ERZ1673736 (study PRJEB41218, sample SAMN15661752) | gut metagenome | host: Homo sapiens | place: Canada: London | collected 2015-08-20/2019-03-30 | study: EMG produced TPA metagenomics assembly of...
GCTCCAAATACGATAAAAGGCGAACGCATAAATAATCTGAGGAACATATTCACTCCCGTCTGCACCTGATTAACATCTGATGTCATACGTATAATCAGAGTTGAAGTCCCTTCCATATCTATATCTGTATATTCCAGGCTCAGAATATGCCGGAAAAGATCCTTTCTCATACTCGTACCGGCACGTATCGCCACATTTGCCGCAAAATACTGTGCCGTAATAGAACACGTGAGCCCTATCAGCGCCAAAAGCACCAGAAGCCCTGCCATCCTTAAAATATACGCATTATCGGCTCTACGTATCCCATTATCAATCATGTCTGCCACAACCAGCGGAACCAGCAGCTCAAAGCATGCTTCCAGACATTTAAAAAGAGGGGCTATCACCGTTCTGCATCTATAGTCTTTTAAATATCCAAGTAACCGTTTCATTTTACTTCTCCTACCTTCTCCCTTTCTTTTCATTATGTCCGTGCCAAAGACTTTTATCAGTTTACCACTCTTTTCCAAATAAAAAAAGGGCTTTGCATCACAAAGCACCTTTTCTTCCACTATCTTTTATCTGTCCCATTTATCTGCCAGATTGTGGATCTGTGTCTCGAATTTTGCAAGCTCCTTATTCGCAAGTCCCTCATTCTTAAGCACAACTTCCATCAAGTATTTTGCGGCAGCTACCACACGGCCAAACGCCGCAGATGCCCTTGCTCTCTCCGGCTTCTCTACCGCCTTCTTCGGCACTCTGACGCCTTCAGAAAGTATGGTATTTGTCACAAGATCCACGCAGCCTCCTGAAAATGGAGCGAACGCAGGACACTTTATTGTTTCTTCAACAACTTTTGCAAATCTTTCCGTCACAGTATCCTCGCCATGTACAACAATGATTCTTTCCGGCCGGCTCTCGAAACCTTTCAGCCAGTCAAGAAGACCGTTCATATCCGCATGTCCGCTTATCCCTTTCAAAGATTCAATCCGCGCATTTACTGTAATATTTTCGCCAAACAGTTTCACACATTCCGCACCTTCAATTAATTTGCGCCCTAATGTACCCACTGCCTGATATCCCACAAAACAAATCGTACACTCCGGTCTCCATAGATTATGCTTGAGATGATGTCGGATACGTCCCGCGTCACACATACCGGAAGCAGAGATAATTACCTTCGGTTTTTCATCCATATTGATGGCTTTGGAATCCTCGCTGGTAACAGATGTCTTAAGCCCCGGAAACCGTAATGGGTTAATTCCTTGTTCCACAAGTGCCATTGCTTCCTCATCAAAACAAGATTTCACATTTTTATTGAAAACATTGGTTGCCTCCACCGCAAGCGGACTATCCACATACACATCAAAATCCGGATATTCAGGAAGCAGCCTTTTCTCTTTAATCTCTCTGATGAAATAGAGAAGTTCCTGCGTCCTTCCTACCGCAAAGGAAGGAATCACCACATTACCTCCTTTTTCGAAAGTCTCTTTCAATATCCTGGTAAACTCTCCTATGTAATCCGGTCTTTCCACTCCATGGGTTCTGTCTCCGTAAGTTGACTCAATCACAATATAATCTGCTTCCTTCACCTTCTGCGGATCCTTGATAATTGGTTGATCCGTATTCCCCACATCACCGGAAAATACAATCTTTTTCCTTACGTCTCCTTCCGTAACCCAGACCTCAATGCTTGCAGAACCAAGAAGATGGCCGATATCATTAAATTGTACCTCAATCCCGTCACAGAGCGTTATTCTTTGTCCATAGTCGCAAGGCGCCAATAGCTTTATCGCATTCTGCGCATCTTCCATGGTATACATCGGTTCATATGGCTCCGCCCCGCTTCTTTTTGCCTTCCTGTTTCTCCACTCAGCCTCAAATTCCTGAATATGTGCACAGTCACGGAGCATAATATTACACAAATCCGACGTGGCAAATGTGGTAACAATCTCTCCGCAAAATCCCTGCCTGCAAAGAAGCGGTAATTTGCCGGAATGATCTACGTGCGCATGCGTAAGTAAAACATAATCAATCTCTCTGGCCGACACCGGAAGCGGCTGATTCTCATACAGATCCGGTCCCTGCTCCATCCCACAGTCAATCAGAATATTCTTTCCACATGCCTGCAGCAAATGACAGCTTCCTGTTACTTCATGGGCTGCTCCAAAAAAGCTAAGTCTCATACACCCAACCCCTTTTTCTTTTATTGTACCACCTTTTTCATTATGTGACTATGAATATTTCACCATTTCTCTCCGCAGACGCTGCATAATTTTCTTCTCAAGCCTGGATATGTAAGACTGGGAAATCCCCAGAATATCTGCCACTTCCTTCTGTGTTTTTTCTTCTCCGTCCGGCATACCTATACCAAAACGCATCTTAATAATCATCTGTTCCCTTCCTGAAAGATGGCTGAGTGCCTTTATCAAAAGCTTTCGCTCCGCTTCATTTTCCAGATCTTTATAAATAGTATCCTCCTCTGTCCCCAGAATATCCGACAAAAGAAGTTCATTGCCATCCCAATCCACATTCAGCGGTTCATCGATAGAAACCTCCAGCTTTGTTTTATTATTACGCCTCAAATACATTAAAATCTCATTCTCTATACACCTCGACGCATAAGTTGCGAGTTTAATTTTCTTTTCCGGATTAAATGTATTAATTGCTTTGATTAACCCAATCGTTCCTATAGAAATTAAATCCTCCACTCCGACGCCCGTATTATCAAATTTTTTGGCTATATACACCACCAGACGGAGATTATGTTCAATCAGCCTCTTCTTAGCAGTCTTATCTTCTTCTGTACCCAGCTTACGGATTGTCCTCGCTTCATCATCCATTTCCAGGGGGGCAGGGAGGATATCCGACCCACCTATATAATGTATATCTCTCTTATCAGGTAATAGCAATGTACGAAAATCCGGGATAACTTTTAGTTTAAATTGATTCGGTACTGCTATTTTAATCATCATGTTCCATTCCTCCTCTATACTTCAGGGTTCAGTATCATATCATATTCTTTTCCCAGGGATATTTCTCCATCGCTGATTCCGATAACCGGAAGTTCTATCCACTCTTCTTCTTCGCCGCAGATACACATTTTATCCAGTGTCACAACCGGAATCACCCCTCTGTTCCTGCCAATTGAATGGTAAGGGATATACCGGATGCTTTCCGGAATCTTTCCGTCAAATAAATCCTCCGCGGTTTTCCTGTCAACGATGCTGACCGCTTTGCCTGTAAAGGTATCATTCAACCGGTTACCGGTATCCAAAAGCGCTCTGACCGTACAGGATTTTTCACCCAGATACAATTCAACCCTGCAGAAATATTTTCCAAAATGCAGCAGCGACATCAAAAATGCCAGCACAGCAGAAGCAATATAATAGCTTGCCACTGCCAAGGCAAAAAAAAGACTGCCTGTTTTCACATACTGATCAAGACAGGAAAAGATGCCGCCTACCAGGAACCCACTAATATAAAGGGTAATCAGCGCTTTTACAAAAATCCGCCCCCACTTGATCCCGAGCCCCGTTTTAATTAACACAACATTTACAACTGTATGGAACAAAATGAATTTTATAAACGTATACGGGACAGGTATTACTACTATCACACAGGTCAATATAGATCCTGCAAGCGCGCCCAGACAGACACGGCCATACGAAGCATCCGCTTTGATAAGCCTGCGTGTAATCAAAAGCAGTATATAATCCATCATAAAGTTTACTAAAAACAATACGTCTATGTACAATTCATAATACACGTTCCACCTTCTCCTTCTCTTATGATACTAAATCGATTTGGTACTTAAGCATGATTAATTATACGAATAGATCTCTGAAGAATTTGTCAGATACTGGTAGATGGACAAAAGTTTTCTTCGACAAAAAAAGCAGCCTGAACTTACGTTCAAACTGCTTTTTGTAAACATATTTATTATCTTTTAAAGAAATCCGGAATCTTGATAGACTGCTCCTTCACCTTACTGGTTGGTGTCTTCGGCGTCTCTAAAGTAGGCATCGTTCCTCCCACCGTTCTTCTCGGAGCGGAAGTTGTCCCTCCTGCTGATGTAGGCGCAGCGCCAAAATCTACCTTCGACGCATGTGCGTTTCTATCATATCCTGATGCGGGCGGAACCATATTAGACCGCTGATTGCTTTCCAGTCTGGATTTCAGCTTAGAGGTTGTACCGCCGACATTATGTAATCCTGTCGCAATAACGGTAATCGTTGCCTCATCCGTTCTGGAATCGTCATACATCGCACCAAAAATAATATTCGCATCCTCACCTGCAAGATCCTGTACATATTCTGCCGCGTCAGAGGCATCCATAAGTGTAATGTCACCGGATACATTGATGATTACATGAGAAGCTCCTGCAATCGTCGTCTCAAGAAGCGGACTCGCAACAGCCTGTTTTACTGCCTCAAGAGCCTTGTCGTCACCGCGGCCTTCGCCGATACCAATATGAGCAATACCCTTATCCGTCATAACGGTCTGGACATCCGCAAAGTCAAGGTTAATCAGAGCCGGAACATTAATCAGATCCGTGATTCCCTGAATACCTTGCTGCAATACTTCATCAGCCTTCTTCAACGCCTCCGGCATCGTAGTCCTTCTGTCTACAACTTCCAAAAGCTTATCATTCGGAATTACAATCAGTGTATCAACACTTTCTTTTAACTTCTCAATTCCTGAGAGAGCATTATTCATTCTTGTCTTAGACTCAAAATGGAAAGGCTTCGTCACAACACCTACAGTCAAAGCGCCCTGCTCCTTCGCAATCTTTGCTACCACAGGAGTTGCCCCCGTTCCGGTTCCGCCTCCCATACCGCAAGTTACGAATACCATGTCTGCGCCCTTCAATGCTGCTGAAATCTCTTCTGAGCTTTCTTCTGCCGCTTTCTCACCAATCTCTGGTTTCGCTCCCGCACCCAGTCCTTTGGTAAGCTTGTCCCCAATCTGCATAAGTGTAGGAGCCTTACATAACTGAAGTGCCTGTTTATCTGTATTAATCGCAATAAATTCAACGCCGGCTATCTGCTCATCAATCATACGGTTGACAGCATTGTTACCGCCTCCGCCTACTCCAATAACAATTATCTTAGCTGCTGCTTCTGATTCGTTTGTTTTAATTTCTAGCAAGGGTTTCTCCTCCTTCGTTCCATCCTTAATAAAATATTATACATCCCGTAAGCAAAATCTCTGCCACCTAAGTTATATAATATAGGTTTTTAATCAAAATATCAATAGAATTTTACCTATTTTTCCTGATTTTCGCCTATTTTTCCTGCACTTCTTCCGGCAATTCACCAGAATCAAAAGTAATCGTATTACTTTCATCTTCGTAATGCTCCAGTCGGAGCGTCCCTGTCTGGCCTTGAAGCTTAGAAAGAATCGGCGGTATCTGCGCCATTTTCTCCAATGTAACCTTATCTCCCAGCGCTACGCATACATCCTGAAAAACCAAATAAATACCACTGTCTCCGCAGACAATTCTGTCCGGCGCCAATTCAAACTGCTTTAACTGGGTCGTCGTATCCAGAATCGCCTCAAAAAGATCTTCATCTATGTTAGGAATCGTCGCATACAATTCCGTGCCGGCGGCAGAAATCCCCTCAATACAGGGAACGCCTTCCAGAATCTTCGTTTCCTTCAGAACCACCGTGCCCTCTTTATCAAAATATACATAACTTCCTTCGTCATACACATAGCCAATGATTTCTTTTTCCCCGACACGGATTTTCACCGTCCATGGATTCTTAAGGCTTGCTTTCATGCTAACAACACTGCCCGGTTTCTCATAATCTGAAAAACGGTATTTCCACAAAACATACAGTGAATTAAAAGTGTATCTATCTTCTTTTACTAATTCCACAATCTCCTGGCTATCCGTATATTCATTTCCCGTTACTTCTATCTTCTGTACATAAAAGAGTAGGAATACTGACATCACAATAATTGCAATACCAAGCACAATAACAGTCAACGCATATAACTTGTAACTCTTCTTTCTCTTCCGAATCATATCACTCCTCCTCTTTTTCCACATCTGCTATTTTACCAGAGAAGACACACTCAACACAAGCCCCATTTCCAATAAAAGAAATACGACCGAAGTTCCGCCGTAACTGATAAACGGCAGCGTAATCCCCGTATTCGGTATGGTATTGGTAACAACTGCAATATTTAAAATCACCTGTATCATCATATGCGCCATTGCTCCTGACGCAATCAGCGCTCCAAAAAGATCCTGCGCCTGCGTCGCAATCACAAAAAAGCGCCAGATAAGTATCAAAAACAGGATCAATATGAATCCCGCCCCAAAAAGCCCCAATTCCTCACAAACAATCGAAAAAATCATATCATTTTGAGCTTCCGGCACAAATCCCAGTTTCTGAACACTTTCCCCGAGTCCCCGCCCGAACAAGCCGCCGGAGCCTATTGCATAAAGTCCCTGCAGCGTCTGGTACCCTTTCTCATATGCTTCCGGATTTCTCCAAATAGCAATACGCTCAAGCCGATAACTTTCAAGTGCCAGGAAAATTGCCATAAATCCTGCTCCCAGCGTTCCCATCCAAAGGAATTGCCCATACTTCGGGCTGGCAACAAATACCAAAACAACTCCAATCCCAAGAATAATGATTGCCGTGCTCAGATTACTGGCTCCTACCAGCCCTACAATCGGCAGGATGGAAATCATAACTTTCAAAAGCGTCTTCATATTTCCCATCTGTTTTACATTCTTCGTTACAATATGTGCAAGAAACAAAATAATCGCCACTTTGGCAAACTCTGACGGCTGAAAAGAAAGAGGTCCTAAAGACAGCCATCTTTTGGACCCATTGTATTCATCTCCTACAAATATAACGGCTACTGACAGAAGAATTGCCGTAATATATCCCAACACAGCAAGGTGCCGCCAGATATGATAATCTGTATTTGCCATAAAAAACATCGCCGCAATCCCAAGACTTGTGGCAAAAACCTGCTTTTTCAAATAATAAAAAGAATCCTGAAATTTCACTTCTCCGTTGTAGGCACTTGTACTGTAAAGAATCACTAGTCCCGTAATGATAAGCAGGAATAATGCAGCCAGCAAAGTGTAATCATATTTTCTTTTTTTTGAATCCGGCAACCTGAAGCCCTCTCCTTATAAGGAATTTACAATTTCTTTAAATTTATCTCCCCGCTCTTCGTAATTTTTAAACATCCCCCAACTTGCACATGCCGGTGAAAGAAGGACAGCATCTCCCGGCTTAGCAGTACGGATACAAACATCCATTGCTTCTTCAAAAGTGTCCGCCAGCGTAATATTATGCAATCCGCACTCTCTTGCTTCTTCTGCGATCTTCTCCTTCGTCTGACCGATCAGGACAAGTTCTTTTACCTTTCCGTCAAAGCTCATAAGCCACTCTTTGTAATCGGAATTCTTATCATACCCTCCGCCAATCAGCACAGTCGGACGGTTCATTGCCTGGATTCCTCTGATGGCAGCATCCGGGTTCGTGCCCTTGGAATCATTATAATAGGCAACTCCATTTTTTTCTGCCACAAATTCTATTCTGTGTTCCACCCCTGCAAACGTCCTGACGCTCTCTCGTATTTTCTCCATTGGTACACCGTAAGCAGCCGCCATCGCCACCGCCGCCATGACATTTTCAAAATTATGCATTCCCAGAAGTTTCAGCTCCTTTACATTACATACCAGACATTCTTCCGGGTTTTTATAAATAATATTCCCATCTTCCAGATAAATTCCCTTTTCCAGCTTACGCCTGCTGCTAAAATACAGAACCTGAGCCTCTATCTTTTCTCCAAACTTTCTGAGAACTTCATCTTCATAATTCAATACACAGACATCGTTCTGCGTCTGGTTCTTCGCAATATTCATCTTCGCCTGAATATAAGCTTCCATCGTGTGATGACGGTTCAGATGATCCGGTGTCAGATTCAGAATTGCAGAGACTCTGGGGCGGAAGGCATCCGTACTTTCCAGTTGAAAGCTGCTCATCTCAGCCACGATAACAGAATCTTCCCGGGTATCATCAACTACCGTCGTATAAGGATTTCCAATATTTCCAACCACAAAAACACTTTCCCGGTCATTCTTCATAATCTCTCCCAAAAGCGCCGTCGTCGTCGTCTTTCCGTTCGTCCCTGTAATTGCCAGCACCTCGCCTTTTCCAAGCTGATAAGCAAGCTCAATCTCACCAATCACCGGAATCTTCTTCTCATGCATTTTCTTTACAATCGGAAGATCTGTGGGAACACCCGGACTGATAATTACCATATCCAGCACACCCAGCAATTCCTCCGGAAAAGCCCCCAGCACAATCTCTGTTTTGCTGTCTGTACCAAGCTGATCTTTTACTGCCTGTCTGTCAAGCTTCTCATTACCGTCATATAATACAACTTTCGCTCCACGTTCTTCCAAAAGTCCCGCAGCCCCGATTCCACTGATACCGGAACCAAACACCAGAACCTTTTTTTCTGCTACTTCCATAATATCCTCCCCGTACAAAATCACTGCTCTGCTACATTGCCATCAACGCAATCAGGCAGAGAATTGTCGTAATAATTGAAAATACTGCCACAACTCTTGTTTCGGACCACCCGCACAATTCAAAATGATGATGAATTGGCGCCATCTTAAAAAACCGCTTGCCTCCGGTCTTTTTAAAATATGTTACCTGAATCATAACACTTAATACTTCTACCAGATAAACCAGGCCCACAATCATAATAAATATCGGCATCTGAAGCATATACGCCGTGGATGCCACAAATCCTCCCAGCGCCAGTGAACCTGTATCTCCCATAAATACGCTTGCCGGATACACATTAAAAAGCAGAAAGCCGAGTAAAGCTCCTACTACTGCGCAGGTAATCGGCTCTATCCCGCTCTTCGTCCCGATTGCCACTACCGTAAAGAACGTAGCTACCAAAACCGTCACACTGGAGGCAAGACCATCAAGACCGTCTGTAAAATTGACCCCGTTTACCGTGCCGATCACTGCTACAAAAAGAAGCGGAATCGCCAGCCAGCCAATATCCAGATATTTTCCTCCAGAAAACGGAATCAACATGGTAAGCGGAACATCCGTAAAACGAACAATATAGAACGCAAACACCGCCGTAACCAGAATCTGAAGCGCCATCTTCTGTTTGGGGAACAATCCATCGGAGCGCTTCATAACCACCTTCAGATAATCATCCAAAAATCCAATCAATCCAAATCCCAGCGTCACAAATAAAATAGGAATAATCTTCGGATAATCCTTAATATAAAACACGGATGTTATTACAACACTGAGAAGAATGATGACACCGCCCATAGTTGGCGTTCCTGCCTTCTTTAAATGTGACTGCACCCCTTCTTCCCGCTCTGTCTGCCCCATTTTCAATTTACGCAGCACCGGGATAATCAGCGGCCCCATTATCACACTCAATGCAAAGGAAATCAATACTGGTATAAACACCTTGTAATCCATATATACACCTCTTTACTTCTTTTGTTAATCTCTTTTTTCGACTTACAATAGTATACTTCATTTCCTACTCTTTTTCAATGCCAAGATAGGGAAGGACATTTTCAAAAATTTTACCGATTACCGGAGCCGCAATCGTTCCTCCATAATAGACTCCCTGGGGATTATAGATAATACACATTCCGAGAACCTGAGGATCATCCGCCGGAGCGAATCCAATAAAAGAAGAAATGTATTTGTTAGCGCTTCTGGGAAGTGTCTGGGATGTAGCAGTCTTACCACCGATCCGGTATCCTTCTACCGCCCCGTTTTTGCCGGATCCTTCGGATACAACACTTTCCAGAATTGTTCGCATCGTTTCAGAAACATCTTCCGAAAGAATCCTCTCACCGCTGTCATACCTCAATGTCTCCACCTCTTCTCCTTCTTTCGTAAGAACCCGGACTCCAAAATGTGGGATAACCCTGGTTCCACCATTAATCAAAGAACTGACCGTCGCCGCCATCTGCATGGGAGTAACCTGAAAGGACTGACCGAACGTCATAGTCGCAAGTTCCACCAATCCAATATTTTCTCGCTTATGCATAATGGTAGACGCCTCACCGGGCAAGTCTACTCCGGTCATCCCCATCAAACCGAATTTTTCAAAATAATCACAGAATTTATCAGCCCCTAGTCTCAGCCCAATATCAATAAATACCGGATTACAGGAGTTCTGAACCCCCTGCACAAAGGTTTCCGCTCCGTGTCCGCCTACCTTATGGCATCGTATCTTCCGGTCTTCCACTACACGATATCCGGGACAGCTGAAATTATCTGTAAGATTTACCACACCTTCCTCCAGACAGGCAGATGAAGTAATAATTTTAAAAGTCGAACCCGGCTCATAGGTATCATTAATACACCGGTTTCTCCACATCTGATTCAATGCGTCCTGCTTTTCTTCCTCGGTGAGACTATTCCCGTCAGCTCCTGTATTCAGCGTAAACGGATCATTCAGATTAAATTCCGGTACATTTACCATTGTCAATATTTCTCCGTTCTTCGGATTCATCAGAATAATCGAAACCCCGTCTGCCTGCTTTTCCTCCATAACCTTTTCTGCCATCTGCTGCGCATACATCTGCACGTTATAATCCATACTAATTTGAAGGGTATCACCAGCCACAGGTTCCATGCGGTCTTCCGCAACCCCTTCCAGTTCCACTCCCCTTGCGTCTGTAGTAGTTAAAATCTTCCCATCCTGCCCTTTTAAATATTCTTCGTATTTTACTTCCAATCCAATAATTCCCTGGTTATCCCCTCCGGTAAATCCAAGTACCGTAGAAGCCAGCTCATTGTAGGGATAATACCGCTTAAAATCTTCGTCTACCTTTACGCCTTCTAATTCCAGATTACGAATCTCATCTCCCGTCTCTTTCTCTACATTTGTCTTAATTCTTTCGATAGAAGATACCTTTTCCACTCGTTTTCTTACCGTTTCCTCGTCCAGTTCCAGAATAGAAGAAAGTTTTTTTATCACCTCTTCCGGCTCCTTTATCTGACTGTGGATGACCGAAATAGTACAAACTGTCTTATTGGTTGCAAGAACAGTACCATTCACATCCACAATTTCTCCCCTGGCCGCCTTAATATCCCGCTCCCGTTCATGCAGCTCTTCCGCCTTTTTCTGATAGTACTCCGCATCAAATACCATAAGATAGACAAGCCTTCCTATCAGAAAAAGGATAATAAGAAAGGCGGCAATAAATACAATAAATATTTTTTTCTTATTATATGTCTTATTCTTCAAACGAAAAAACCTCGCAGAAACTATTGTTATAATTTATTAACGCTCCTGCAAGGTTATTCCAGATATCATATTTTATTCATATTCATCATAGTACTCGTCATAAGATTCATCATAATACTCGTCATAGGATTCGTCATCATAGGAGTCATCATAGGAGTCATCATAAGATTCATCATCCGACGTCTCCTCATCATAAGACTCATCCGTATCTTCTGTCATCTCATCCTCCGCGGTCGTATTCTCTGAACCCGGAATTTTTGTAATTCCAAGATATGGGAATATTTCATCCATAATATCTCTTGCGAGCTGTACAGCAAATGCACTCTGTGCCTGATCCTCAGCATTTGGCTCATCAATTACCACATAGATAACCACCTCCGGATTCTCCTGCGGTGCATAACCAATAAAAGAAACCAGATATTTTCCATTGTCTCTGGGAAGCTTCTCCGCCGTTCCTGTTTTACCTCCGACTTCGTACGCTTCCATATCTGCCTTATTGCCGCTTCCGTTCAGCACAACTCCCCGCATATAATCTTTTACCATCGTACTGGTTTCCTGAGAAATGGTTCTCTTTACCAGAACAGGTTCCTCATTACTGATTATATTCCCATTTTCATCCTGTATCTGTTTTACAATATGAGGTTCATAATACTCTCCGCCATTAATCAAAGAACAGAATCCCGCTATAAGTTGTGTCATCGTCACATTAAAATTCTGCCCAAATGCATTGGTTGCCAAACTGGCGTCATCCATATTTTCCGGTGTATACAAAAGACCGGCCGTAGAGGCATCTCCGGGAAGGTCTATGCCCGTCAGTTCGCCAAAGCCAAAAATATGCTGATATTTACAAAAATCATCTACACCAATCATGCTGCCAATCTGCATCAAAGCCACATTACAAGAATTCTCCACCGCTTCCTTCAGTGACTGTGTTCCATGACCACTCCGGTTAATACAATGAATATCATGATCTCCCACATGCAGCATACCGCCGCAGTTAAAATACTCATCACCTGTAAGTGCCCCCGTCTCCAATCCTGCTGCCACCGTAAATGGCTTTATCGTCGAACCCGGCTCATAGGTATCGCTGACACAAAAATTTCTCCACAGAGCATTTAACGCTTCTATCTGTTCTTCATCAGTCATAGCACTAAGCTGTTCTTGTGTATAATAAGCAGATAACTCCCTCGGATTATTCAAATCAAAATTGGGATACGAAGCTTCTGCTATAATTTCTCCGTTCTGCGGATTCATAACAATCACGCCCGTATTAGCGCTTCCCTCTCCAACTGACGCCTCATTTCTATGCTCTTCATTAAAAGCAAGTATATGCTTTTCCACAATACTCTGCACCTGAAGATCAATTGTAGAGACTACTGTGCTGCCGTTTACAGGTTCTTTTACTGTATGTTCAACAGTAGAATCCTGATCCAGATATCCATATTCCCTTCCGTCAGTTCCATTCAAGATGGAATTATAGGACGCCTCAATTCCCGCATTCCCCACATTCCCATCTACCGTAAATCCCAGAACATCACTCGCCAGCGTGTTATAAGGATAATTTCTTACATAATCTTCTTCCAGCCAGATTCCTTGTACATCAGGATAATTTTCCTCATCTGCATCAATCTCTTCAAATTCCTTCGCTTTATTATAATCAATTCCTTTTAACAAAGGCTCATATCTGCTATCCGGATTCTCCTGAATTAATGCTCTTACTGTCGCCTCGTCAACACCAAAACAATCTGTCAACACCCGAATCGTTGGTTCAACATAATCTTCGTCACTGAGCATTGCTTTTACATCCAGAATGACATTATAAACACGCTCGCTTGTGGCAAGCTTCGTGCCATTCCTGTCAAGGATATCCCCGCGCTTATAAGGAATCGTCCTACTGTCATACTGCTGCTGTTCTAACACAAGTTTTGTATATTCATCGCCTTTCGAGGCATTAATGTATGTAATTCTTCCTACTAGACCAACAAAAGCTAGTATAATTGCCACATAGAGCATTACTAGCTTTTTCTGCATAAATTTAGGAAACTTTTTTCTCAACGCACTTTTTTTCTTCGCCATAGTCTCCCCCTTAATTCTGTACGTTTTTTGAACTTGCCACTACGCCGTCCTCCGGAATTTCTTCGTATTGCTTCACATAGTCGTCAGAAGAATTCTCATACTCTACAATCTGACTATCATTAGCCGGAACCATGCCAAGCTCATTCTTTGCCTTGTCTTCAACTTCTTCCAATGTAACAGAATCTACAAGCACATTATACCTGGTTGTATTTTCTTCTTTCATAGACGCCAGCTCTTCCTGCAAAGCAGAAATATTTTTAGACCTGCTGGTTATCTGAGACTGTAATTTCACATAATTCACACACACAACCAGCGCCAAAACCGCAGCTATCGTCATAAAAACAACATAACCTTTATTCAGGCGCAATGCTTTCTTCCGATTTCTGCGCACCTGCGCACTTATTTTCTTCTCTTTTCTTGTCTTCTTTACCGACGTTTTTGGCTCATACGCCGGTTTTTCCACGGCATTGCCATACACATACATCTGGCGCATGGAATCTGCATTGTTATAATATCTGCGTGACCTTCTTGTTGAAGCAGTTCTTCCTGCCATGCCGCTCACCCTTTCTTATGAATCAAATTATTTATACCCTTTCAAAAATCCTGAGCTTCGCGCTCTTAGAACGGCTATTACTTTCCTGCTCTTCTACACTTGGCAGAATAGGCTTTTTTGTAATAATCCTCCCCTTTGAAACATTTCCACAGACACAGACCGGGAAATGGCTCGGACAGGTACATGGATTTTCATTCTTTTTAAATGCACTTTTTACGATTCTGTCTTCTAATGAATGGAAGGTAATAATGCACAGCCTTCCGCCAGGATTCAGTATTTCAATCATATCATCCAACGAATCTCTCAAAACTTCCAATTCCCGGTTTAATTCAATACGGATTGCCTGGAATGTTCTTTTTGCCGGATGTCCCGACTTTTTTTGATATTTCATCGGAATCGCATGCTTTATAATCTCTGTAAGTTCCCCAGTTGTTTCGATGGAACTCTTCTCGCGTTCCAGAACAATATGGCGGGCGATATTCTTCGCAAACTTGTCCTCACCATAATCCCTGATCACACGATAGAGTTCCATCTCACTGTAGTCATTGACGATGTCTCTGGCCGTCATTGTCTGACGCCTATCCATCCGCATATCCAGAGCTGCATCTTCGCGATAGGAGAATCCCCGTTCCGGCGTATCCAGTTGATACGAAGATACGCCAAGATCAAGCATGATCCCATCGACTTTGTCAATGCCCAATTCATGGAGCCTCGACTTCATATCACAATAGTTGCTCCTGACTATCGTAACCTTCTCTCCGAAGTCTTTTAATCGGATAGAGGCAGCTTCAATCGCTGCTTCATCCTGGTCTATTCCTACAATACTCCCCTTGTCATTCAGCCGCACACACACTTCATAGGCATGTCCGCCGCCGCCAAGCGTGCCATCTACATAGATGCCGTCCGGCTTAATGTTTAGTCCATTTACAGTTTCTTCAAGTAATACTGACCTGTGTTTGAATTCCATATCTTCTCCCTCTAGATACTGAATCCACACTCTTCCATATCCGATGCAATATCTTCAATGTTAAGTTCCACTTCAGCATTCTTCTTCTCCCATCTTGCCTTGTCCCATATCTCGGCACGCTTTCCCATACCGATAAACACAACCTCTTTATCAAGCTGCGCATAGTTCCTCAGCACAGACGGAATCAGTGTTCTGCCTTGCTTATCAAGATCGCCGTCTGTCGCGCTCCCTTGAAAAAAATAAGCAAAAGCTCTGGCTTTCTTGTCAGTGGTGGTTGGCAGGGCGTTAAGTTTTTCTTCAAAGGCGTTCCATTCTGTCTCGGGATATACATACAGACAATTTTCCATCCCTTTTGTTATGACGAAATTCTCCCCTAGATCGTCACGAAACTTTGCCGGAATGATTAACCGGCCTTTGGGATCAATATTATGGCTGTATTCTCCTTTCAACATCAGAACTCACCTTCTTTCATAAAGTGGCTCCACTTTGACTCCACTTTATACCACTTTTCACCACTTTCTACCACTTGAAACCATTGTAAAACACTTTTTCTATGATTTCAAGCCCTTTTTTACTTTTTTTAGGTAATAGTTCAGACATGTATTTTATATACTGTGTTCCGCTACAGAATGCAAAGCAGATAATTCCCCATAATAAAAGAACGGGAAGTAAACTTCCCGTTCTCCATTACATTTGTCCCTTATTCTGTTATTATTCTGCCTCACTGTCCAGTCCCTGCTGGTAATTATCAATGGCATCATAATTAATCTCCGCCGTCTGCTTAGGACGGTTCGTCTCATAAATATCGTAAGCAGAATATCCAATCCATCCGATGATTACAATCCCGACCAGGGCGGCCACTGTCCGGCGTACCAGACGCTCCATCTTTTCTTTCTTCATATTCTTCTTGCGGTTCACTTTTTCTTCTTTATATTTATTTACCTTTTCCTGACTCATACTACGTACTCCTTTTTATCAACTAGTAGTATTCTAACACAAACCGCCCAATTGTACAACCCAATTTCACATCTATATCACGACAATCACACCACCGTCAGAAGCATACATACTGCTGATGCCGGCCGTATCCAAGACAATAACATCTTTTGGCTTTATCTTTTCTAAAATCAAATCCTTCACCCAAAGGGCACGCTCTTTGCAGTTACAGTGGCTGATTGCCAGCGTTTTCTCAGACGGATTTTCTGCATTCTTCACAACTTCCTCTACCATCTTTCCAAGCGCCTTCTTAATTCCTCTCGCCTGTCCTAACTGACAGATCTCCCCTTTGGGTGTGGAACCCATGACCGGTTTAATATTCAGCGCAGTTGCGACTACCGCTTTCAGACCGCTCAACCTGCCATTTTTCCTCAGTGTCTCTAATGATTCAAGTACAAAATATGTGTGCTGGCTTTCAATATAATCCTCAACCGTCCGAATGACTTCCGCAAAGTCCATTCCTGCCTCTTCACATTCCGCTATCTTAAGTGCAATCAATGTCTCGCCAATAGACGCTGATTTAGAATTAAATACATGGATATCCTTCTCTCCGTATTCTTCATGATAAAGATTCTTACCGAGCACTGCACTGTTATACGAACCACTCAATTCAGATGACAGAGTAACTGCATACACCCTCTCCGCATCACATCGAAATCCTTCCATATACCGCTCCGGCGATGGACAGGAAGATTTTGGACAATTCGGACTCGCCGCCACAATTCGCAAAAATTCCTGCTGGTTAAAACTTTCATCATCAACGATATGATATTCATCAACATCAATACTCAAAGACGCTGTCTCAAAATGCCCGGAAACCTTCATCTCCTCCGTCAATTCTCCACAGCTATCGACAATCACTTTATAATCCATTTCAATCCTCCCACATACACCCCTGTCCTCCACAGCTTTGCAGGAGCAGCCATAATGTATGTTTTTTATTTCTATTATATGTAGTATTAAAAACCATTTCTTAAATAATAGCACATTTTCTATGGATTGAAAAGAGGTTTTATCGGTATGATTCCCTAATTCTTTAATCTAATTTAATTCTGTTGGAAACTCCCAGCGCAAGTCCCATCTCTATCATCAAAAACAGAATGGATGTTCCGCCATAACTGATGAACGGCAGGGTAATTCCGGTCGTGGGGATCAGATTAAGTACAACCGCCACATTTAAAATAACCTGAAGCGCAATATGAGCAAATATTCCCGCTACGATTAACGAACCATAGATATCAGGCGCATTCTGAGATATGAACAGAAGCCGGTAAAGCAACAGCCCAAACAGCATCAAAACCATAATTGCACCGAAGACTCCAAGTTCTTCGCATATGACAGACAGAATCATATCATTTTGAACCTCCGGAATAACCGTCTTCTGCACACTGCTGCCAAGTCCTTTTCCAAAAAAGCCTCCTGAGCCAATCGCATACAGCCCCTGCATAACTTGATATCCCCAATCAGAAGCATGCTTTTCCGGAGCCAGCCACACAATAATTCTTCTTAACCGGAAATTATCGCCCAGATCGCTCGTCTGTATCATACTTCCCAGAATCTTCACTCCTGCCATCAGCAATGCAAAGCCGACAGTAACTATCCCGATAAAAGGAGCCGTCCTGGGATGGACAACAAATACGATCACACAGGAAATACCAAATACAATAATTGCCGTACTCAGATTGTCAGTCAGGAAATAGACACATCCGGCCAGAACACCTCCCCAGCTCAACACCCGGACAACTCCCCGCAAAGAGTTTATTTCCTTTCCCATCTTACAGACAATTACCGGAATCAATAAAATTGCTGCTATTTTAGCAATCTCCGACGGCTGAAGCTGCTGGTCAAAAGGAAGCTTCAGCCACCGTCTTGCCCCATTAACCTCAATTCCAAGAGGTGTCTGAACTAACGCCATCATAAAAATCGCAAGCCCATAGATATATTTCGCATACTTCGCATAAATATGATAATCAATTCTCGAAACAACGTACATAATTACCAGACCGACCGCGCAGAAAAGAGCCTGCCGTTTAAAAAAATGCATACTATCTCCATACTTAACCATGGAGCTATATGCACTGGCACTATATAACATAACAAGTCCAAAACACATAAGAAAAATAAGCACAGCCAGAAGGCTGTAATCAAAATACCTGATCGTCTTTTTCGTCTTCTCTCTGCCAGTCCGTTTCAATTTACTGCTGTCCTTCGGCATCTGTGTTATATTATCCATCTTCCATCATCCCATTTCACCCTAAAAACTCTATTACACACAGGAAATGCCGGGAAACTTTTCCTGTGTGTAATAAAAAAGCGGACAAGTCCGCGTCGAACTCTCTATATCCCGTTTTATGATATAGGAAATTCGAAAGAATTTCCTATATCATAAAAAACGCAGCAGGAGGGATTTGAACCCCCGGAGCCTTTCGGCTCTTCTGCTTTCGAGGCAGACGCCTGCAGCCAACTCGACCACTGCTGCATAGTGTATGGCTCCGGATAGGAGCCACGGATTGATGATAGCATTAGAGATTCGCCTGAGG
>ERZ1673736.2725-NODE-2725-length-18393-cov-13.375995_pt1 | contig 18393 bp, 13 predicted proteins | sample MGYA00580212_ERZ1673736 | MGnify/ENA primary metagenome ERZ1673736 (study PRJEB41218, sample SAMN15661752) | gut metagenome | host: Homo sapiens | place: Canada: London | collected 2015-08-20/2019-03-30 | study: EMG produced TPA metagenomics assembly of...
GTAACATTCCGCGAGGTGTTTTTCGTGAACAAAGTTCACAGAAAACCCGAGAATTGCGGCGCGAAATCATGCGAATGCATGATTTCTGTGCATCGCGGAGCGGTTACTGGTCACAGAGTGAGCAGTAACGTGCACAGCCGAAGTTGTTATTTGATTTATAATTTCTTCTTGCCACCACTTTTATAATGTGCTATTATACCACCAGAAACAAAGGGGAATGAATGTCTCCCCGGGATCATCCCGAACCGCTTATTAAGCTGATGACTTCTGTGATAACAATTGTCGCAGGAAGCATCAGCTTTTCTGCGTAAAAAGGAGGAATTTATAACAATGTTAACATCTCTGGCTTTTATTTTTCTTGTGGGACTTTCCCTGGCTGCTATTTGCCAGACACTGAAACTACCGCGTATTATCGGTATGCTGATCACCGGTATTTTACTGGGACCTTATGTGCTGAACGTATTGGATCCGTCGATTCTGTCCATCTCATCGGAGCTGCGGCAGATCGCGTTGATCATTATCCTGCTGAAAGCGGGACTTTCCTTGAATCTTGCCGATCTGAAGAAAGTGGGACGTCCTGCCATCATGATGGCCTGCATTCCTGCAACTTTCGAAATCCTGGCTTACTTTTTGCTGGCACCGTATTTTCTGGGAATTACCAGACTGGAAGCGGCTGTGATGGGCGCTGTAATGGGTGCGGTATCCCCGGCTGTAGTTGTCCCAAGAATGGTACAGTTGATGGATGAAAAATACGGCACAGCCAAAAGCATTCCCCAGATGATCCTGGCAGGCGCTTCCTGTGATGATATTTATGTGATCGTGCTGTTTTCCACATTTTCTACTATGGCACAGGGCGGCAGCGCACATTTGAAAGATTTTATCAACATTCCGGTTTCCATTATCCTGGGTATTGCACTTGGAAGTGTGGCTGGTTATCTTCTTTCCTTGTTTTTCGAAACTGCTTATGCGCACAGTCATATGGTGCGAAACAGCATGAAAGTGATCGTAGTAATGGGCGTGGCTTTCCTGCTTATGTCCATTGAGACATGGCTGAAGCCTGTGGTTTCCGTCTCCGGACTTCTGGCTGTGGTAAGTATGGCTTGTGTTTTGAAGCTAAAATGCATCGCCTCCGTTTCTGCCCGCCTTTCCCAGAAATTCGGGAAACTATGGCTGGCTGCTGAAGTCCTGCTTTTTGTACTTGTAGGTGCTTCTGTAGATATCCGCTATACCTTAAAAGCCGGTCCTGCTGCCCTGGCCATGATCTTTGCAGCACTTCTGATCCGTACCCTGGGCGTTTCTCTTTGTGTTACCGGAACAAACCTAACATGGCGGGAAAGACTGTTCTGTTCCATTGCCTATCTTCCGAAAGCAACCGTACAGGCAGCGATTGGGTCTGTTCCAATGGCTATGGGACTTTCCTGCGGGCAGATCGTGCTTTCTGTGGCTGTACTGGGAATTCTGATCACTGCACCACTTGGAGCAATCGGGATGGATTGCAGTTATAAGAAGCTGCTTTCCAGGGAAATCGATAAAAGCCAGATATTCTCTAGCTAACATATAACGATACAGGAAAAGTGGAACATTCTGTTTATTAATTTTAAAGAATGTTCCACTTTTATTTTTTACTCTATTCCAAATTCTTCCATCAGATGTTGACAAAATTCTGGGTCTTTTGCTATTCTTTTACAATCTTCTATGCGATTTTCTTCTAATAATTTATCTATCAATCGTGCCATAGAACTTCTTCCCTCTGCTCTTCCCTCCGCTCTTCCCTCCGCTCTTCCCTCCGCTCTTCCCTCCGCAAGACCCTGGGTTCTGCCCTCAGTAAGTCCCTGGGTTCTGCCCTCTGCGAGTCCTAATTCACGTGCCGCCTCTTTTTCCATTTCCATTTCTTCCCATCTCTGCATATATCTCACACTCACTTCCTCACTGGATTTGATACTGCATATACGCTTCTGCATCTTATGTATTCTTTCGCTTTTACAGCCATCTGCCATGTCCTGAGTGGTATGTTCAATATAATGAAGCAATTCTACCAGCTCCGGACTTACTTCATCTGGATTTTCCCCATGGGTATTCAGAAAAATGCGGGTAGCGCCATCCTCAAGCGATACAGATGGATCCTCTTTACAGGTCATCTCAAATGTATACATATATTTTCTCTTCCCAAACAAATCAAACGGAGCTATCAGAATAATATAGATATCATTCATTTTGTTAAAATCACGTTCACCGGGTTTTAATAATTTCGCATCAATAATACTTTCGTAATATCTGCTTCTTTTGGGAAGATTCTTCGTATTCGTCCCCTGTACCTCTGTATCATATACAACTTCATCTGTATCCTTTGCCCACACATCCACTTTAGCAAAACGATACGCTGGTGAAATCCGTGCTTCTTTTTCTGTCTGGGGTAGGTGCTTCAAAACTACATCTTTTCCAAGAATAATTTCCAATACATCCCGCATATTCTGCGGATCTTCCATCGCCTCAGCAAACAGAAAACGGTCCAGCAGGTTCAAATCCTTTAGATCTTTCATCCATCAGTTCTCCTTTTATTATATAGTTTTCTATATTGGAAGTAAAGAATAACTGTGCACCGTTTTTCTGTTTTTCCTCTATAACCATACCTTACAAAATCACAGCTTAAAAGTAAAGTTTTATCGTTCGAAAAATTATCCCATAAAATTACAAAATCCGCTCTGGTCATTTACATTTCCAGCATATATAATGATGTCAGATGCATAAGACCGCTCACAGAACACTTTTTGCAAAGAATCGCAAATTTATTTTCATATTTTACGGAGGCATTTCCCATGATAAATTTTGATTTTTACACTCCTACCAGAGTTCTTTTCGGTGCAGACCGGGAAAACGAGGCTGGCAAACAGGTTGCCGCATTTGGTGGGCATAAAGTTATGATCATTTATGGAAAAAAAGGAGGACATGTTGAATCATCAGGACTATTGGAACGTGTACATCAGAGCCTGAATGGAGCCGGACTTTCCTATATAGACTTTAGTGGCGTGGTTCCCAATCCTCGCCTTTCCCTGGTAAAAGAAGGGATCCGCATTGGACGGTCGGAAGGTGTTGACTTCCTTCTGCCAATTGGAGGCGGCAGCGTAATTGATACAGCAAAGGGAATCGGTTACGGAATCGCCAATGATTTTGAAATAGAAGATCTGCTTTACGGTCGTGTAAAAACAGATAAAAATCTGCCAATCGGTGTTATCCTTACAATTGCAGCTGCCGGTTCTGAGATGTCTTCCTCCATGGTTCTCACCATTGAAGACGGTATGATGAAACGTTCCTATGGGCACGACTGCTCACGCCCCAGATTTGCTATTATGAATCCTGAGCTGACTTACAGCCTTCCGGCGTATCAGACAGCCAGCGGCGCAGCTGATATTATGATGCACACTATGGAGCGTTATTTTACCCCTACAGACACAGATACCAGCCTTACTGACCGGATTGCAGAGGGACTGATGATTTCCGTTCGTGATGCCGCCCAGGTTGCTGTAAAAGACCCTGAGAACTATGACGCCCGGGCTACTCTCATGTGGGCCGGAAGCCTTTCCCATAACGGTCTGACCGGTGCCGGAAGGGTATCTGATTTCGCCACACATAAGATTGAGCATGAACTCGGCGGTATGTTTGATGTAGCTCACGGAGCCGGACTTGCATCTGTCTGGGGAAGCTGGGCGAGATATGTGTATAAGACAAATCCGGGAAGATTTGCACAGTTTGGTGAGAAGGTTTTCGGAATTGATGCTTCCCAGACCAGCGATTCTGATATTACGGATACTGTTCTCGCATCCATCACTGCCTGGGAGACCTGGTGCCACTCTATAGACATGCCAACCACCCTCACTGAACTTGGCATTTATCCAACCGATGCCCAAATCGAGGAAATGGCTGAGAAATGCGTTTTCGGCAGAAACGGACACATTGGCTTCTTCCAGCCGTTGACGAAAGAAGATATTGTGGCAATCCTGCAAATGGCGAAATAACACCAGCCTGACTCGAAACACAGCATAGAAAAAGAGCATTCACTTCCTCACTGGATTTGTCATTTCTTATTTCTGTGCCACCGCTTCGCCCAGTCGGTTATAAATTGTTTTCGCGTCCAGAATGTGCGGCACTCCCGTAGCGTCCGCCGCGGCGCCTGCAGTTACCAGAATGTACTCCCTGCCATATATCTGTGCAAAGCTTGCCAGACAATGCCCTGCCTCAGAGGTATACCCGGTTTTGCCACCCAGAATTTCCCCGCCGGTTACCGATGTATCCGACATATTTTTAAACATGGTACTGTAATAGGTAATTCCATCCGGATGTACATTGGTAGCTGGCGTAGAATGGAAATGGCTTTCTGCCACTTCACGGAAAGTATCATTATGTAACGCATACTTAAGCAGCAGCGCAATATCATATGCTGTACTATAATGCTCTGGATCATGTAAGCCAGTACAATCCATAAAATGGGTATCCTTCATCCCAATGGACTTGGCCTTCTTATTCATCTTTTCCACAAATGCTTCTTCTGAGCCGGATGCTTCATCTGCCAAAGCCAGACAACATTCTGCTCCGGAAGGCAGCATTACGCCGTAGACCAGATCACGCACTCTCACGCTCTCCCCTGGCTGAAAGCCTGCCTGTGTGGCATCCTGTCCGTCCAGAGCATAAAAAATATTCTCACTTAAAGTAATCTCATGATCCAGATCTGAAAATGCTTCCAACGCCACAATTGCAGTCATGATCTTCGTCATGGATGCCGGATAAATCCGCTCTTCCCCATTTAGATTTCCAATGACCTTTCCGCTTTTTACATCCATTAAAAGCACATTTGAGCTGTTCACTCCCGACACATCCAGTTCCGTCGCAGGCGGTCTGTCGAAAATCCCGAGCACTCCCGACACTTTAGCACTAAGTCCTCTATCCCAACAAAACGCCAAAGCCAACACTGCCAGAATCAAAACTTCCACCAGCGCACTAATCAAAACCCGACGTCTCTGTTTCTTTCTACGAATTCTCCTCTTCCGCTCCATCTGCGCCCGTTTGCTTCGCTCATCCATTTAGACTCTCCTTCCATTTTCCACTGCTTTTATACGCTCTTCTTACTTTCGTCTATTTCTATACTCTGCCACAGCAAAGCACCATCTTTCACCTCAAGCTCCATTCCAAATTTTCTTTTTGTATCGCTGGTATTTTCCATACTACCACATCTCTCTTTATAATTTCTATAAAAATGAAAAAAATAAGAGCAAAGTACACATACGCATACCTTGCTCAGTCCTTTTAGTCAAGCGAATATTCGCAATCCGCTTCACTACTTGCTCATAACCAAATAACTGCTTCGCAGTTTATCAATTAGTTTCAAGACCCTTCTGGCACAAATACGAATTTCTTCTTCTGAAAGCTCCCCGCTTCTGTAACCATCCAGAATACTTTTATGATCATTCTCACTTCCCGGCATGATAATATCATTTCCGGCAGCTGTGCACTTCCATGGAATACTTCCGTCCTTGGGTTCCGTAGTATTCCAGTCCGACATGATCACGCCCTCAAATCCCCACTCATCACGCACAATTCTGGTACACAGATCCTTGCTGTTTGCGGCATGTACCCCATTTACCAGATTATAGGAGGACATAATTGCCGCAGGTTTACTCTCCTTTATGGCAATCTCAAATCCACGACAATAAATCTCACGAAGGGCCCTTTCAGAAAGATGAACATCTACTCCCATACGATTATCTTCCTGATTATTGCATGCAAAATGCTTAATCGTTACCCCGCATCCTGCTTTACTCTGAACCCCTTTGGTAACTGCTGCGGCCAGACTTCCTGCAAGCAGCGGGTCCTCTGAATAGTATTCAAAGTTTCGTCCGCACAGGGGATTTCTGTGAATATTCATTCCCGGTGCCAACCAGAGATTGACGCCAAATTTCTCCATTTCCTCAGCTATCATTTCTCCAAACTCTTTCAACAACTGCCGATTCCAGGACTGCGCCAAAGCTGTACCAACCGGAAAAGCAGTACAGTACTGATAATACGTATCTGCATTTTGGTGAGGCTTTTCTGTTACCAGAAATCCATTTTCCAAAGAACCAAGAACACCGATTCCATAAACAGAATCATTCTCGCGATTTACCTCATAACTTCTTTGCAGTCTGATACCAGCTGGTCCGTCTGCCATGATCAATACCGGAACTCCATATTTTTCATAAAGAGCTTCTGAAGTTTCGCCAGCTGAACCAGGCACTTTAATCCCTGCTGCTCCAAGATTGCTGCTAATACCACCAGTATTTCCGTATAAAAGTGGGATCAATTCTTCTACAGGCAGCTCTTCTGCCAGAATTTCCAGCGAGTTTCCCATGACCAGAGACTCTCGGTCAACATTTCCAGCCTTTTGTTTTCTCTGCAATGCTTCAAACTGTATGGTGGGAAAATCAGCATTTCTACTTTTCTCCAGCTGCTTTTCTGCAGCCTTTACATTCTTTGAAGCTTCCAGTTTTTCAGATAATTCAACCAATGCTTCCAGTTTCTGCGTCTGCTCCAGAACTACATCCTGGTTCACATTTATAAAAGCCTCCAGCTTCAGATTGGCTGAATTATTTCCAATCCAGAGACCATACTTTCCTGTTTCCACGATCCAGGCATTTGCATCCTCAAAAAAGCTTGCAATAGTTTTTCCATCAAACAGGATCTTTAACTCCTGTTTTTCTCCCGGCTTTAATACATTTGTCTTTGCATATCCAACCAGGCGATGGTATTCTTTCTCTATCCTGCCCCGGGGAAGTGATACATACACCTGTACAACTTCTCTTCCTGCAAAAGTATTTCCAATATTCTCTACAGATACATTTACTGCAATCTTATCCTTGTCAATTTCAATACTGCAAAACTGAATCTTAAAATCTGTATAAGAAAGACCGAAGCCAAAAGGAAAAAGTGGCTTTACACCAAAACTATCGAAATACCGATAGCCCACATAAATTCCTTCTTTATATTCTTCCAATTCCAGATTTCCATTCAGATAACTAAAATTCTCTGCAAATGGCACATCCGCATATTTTTTTGCCCAGGTTGTTGTAAGCTTTCCGCTTGGAACAGCTTCTCCAAGAAGGATCCTTGCAACCGCACGTCCCCCCTCCTGTCCAAGCTGGGAAATATTGAGGATACCTTTTATCCACTGCGCTTTTTCCAGAATATCTGTAAGCTCCACAGGACCACCGGCATTTATAAGCAGAACAATAGGCACACTTCTGCTGTTTAGAAAAAGAATATCTTTCTCTTCTCGTTCACTAAGATAATAGTCACCTTTTTCAAGACGACGATCTTTTCCTTCACCAGAAATACGGCTGATTACATAAACAACAATTTCAGCTTCCTGGATATCCATTTCAGAAACAGGACGCCCCTCCGGCATGATAAATGGATTGGATGCATAGGCATCAAAAGGATTATTTACATGCTTTGCTTCTTCAAGAATTTTCTCTTTCCATATAAGTCTCGCTTTCTGATAGCGATGTTCATAATCATCCAGCCAGTCCCTGCTGGTGATCCGAATTCCGGATTCTTCCATTCCTTCGTAAATGGTAATATTCTGCCTGTTATTTACATCTCCGGAACCAATCCCCCCTTTTACAGTTTTATCCGCACCGATGCCCAGAAGGGCAACCGATGCAGATAATGAAATGGGAAGAATATTTTCATTTTTCAATAGAACAATGCCTTCCTCTGCCGCTTTTTCTGCAAAAGAGCTATGCTTTTTCTCGCAGACAGATATTTCCGGATTCAAAGTCCCACTGTGCTTAAACTGTGTAAACGCCATTACTCTTTGACACCACCAAGGGTAACACCTGCAATAATATACTTGGAAAGAAGCAGGTACACAACAATGATCGGCACGATCGCAACTGTGATCATCATGTAAATTTTACCCATATCAAAATTCATATAATCAGCACCACGAAGAGTAGCGATCAGAATCGGCACCGTCATTTTACTCTTGGACTGGATGATCAGGGCCGGTACAAAGTAGTTGTTCCAGGAACCAACAAATGTAAAAATCGCCTGAACTGCAATTGCAGGCTTCATAATTGGAATCACAATGCGATTAAAGGTATGGAATTCTCCGGAACCATCGATTCTGGCAGCCTCCACAAGAGAAAGCGGCAGAGACGACTGCAGATAACTGTACATAAAATAAAATACAGCTGGAGATGCAATGGAGGGAATGATCAGCGGCAGAAGGGAATCATATAATCCCATCTTCGTAACCAGACGAAGGAATCCCATTGCAGTAACCTGCGTTGGCATTACAAGAATTGCCATGATAAATGTAAAAGCAACCTTTCTTGCCTTAAACTCATAAGCATAAAGACCATATGCCGTAAGGGATGAAAAATATGTACAAAGTGCGGCACTACAGGAAGATACGATCACACTGTTCAAAATTCCCCGAAACATTGGAAAGCTTCCGTCGTTTGCCACGTTTTTCAGATTCTCAAGGAAATATTTTCCTGGAAGTGCTGAGAAACCTTTCTGCAGATCCCCATGAGATCTGGTTGCATTAATTATCAATACGTAAAAGAAGAACAGGCACATAAAAGACAGAAGAATCAGTACGATATGTGCGAAAACTGTTCCGAATTGGCTTCCTGCTTTCTTCTTCATCTTCTTAATCTTCTCCTTTCTTCCTTAGCACGTTTTTTTGCAGCCTTTTTGGAACCATCCGGATCATTATCATTGGTCATGCGATATACGATGAAGCATAAAATACCACTGATAATAAACAGGTAAACAGATAATGCACCAGCCATACCATAGTTCTTACTCTTCAGATGACTGTTCAGGAACATGATCAGCGTCATAGACGTTCTATCTGGATTACCCTGTCCATTTGTCAGGATCTGTGGTACATCAAACATCTGAAGACCACCAATTATAGATGTGATCAATGTATATGCAAGAATCGGTCTGATCAGCGGCAATGTAATATAATAGAAACGTTGAATACTATTGCAGCCATCCAGGTCAGAAGCCTCAAAAATATCCATACTGATACCCATAACAGCCGCCATCAGCATAATCGTTGTATTTCCAAACCACATAAGGAAGTTCATAAAGCCAATTAATGATCTTGTTCCAACTACAGATCCCATAAAATCAATAGGGTCTTTAATCCATCCAAGAGACATCAGAATAGAATTTATTGGTCCGTTTGTAGAAAACATAGTAAAAAATAAAAGTGCAAATGCAGATGCCATAATCAGGTTCGGCAGATATATTACCACTTTAAAAAACTGTTTTCCTCTTATTTTCAAACGGGCATCTGTAAACCAGGCTGCCAGAACTAACGCAACCACAATCTGCGGCACAAATCCGATCAGCCACAGAATCAATGTGTTTGCTCCATATTTAAACATATCGGATTTCAGCAGACTGATGTAATTTGCCATTCCAATAAAATTGGGTCCGATTTCTTTAATTCCAGAACGGAAATATTCAAAAAAGCTGTAACGGACCGTATCAACCAATGGAATCAAAGAAAAAATCAAATAGATTATAAAAAAAGGAAGGATAAACAGGTAGCCCCATTTTCCATAATTAATGCTTTTCTTGTTTTTCTTCATAACAGTTCTCCTTTACACACATCTTACAGAACAGGAGAGAATCCTATGTTACAGGATCCTCTCCACGTTCCTTATACCAATTTTCAAATGTCACATGGACATTATTTTTTTAATAGTATTCTGCAAGATGTTTTTGCAAACAAAATCCTCAGAACTATCTACATTATTCCGGCCATTTAACCTCAGAGATCTCAGGATAACGCTCTTTAATAGCAGTCTCAAAGTTTGCCTTTGCTTTATCAAAGTCAACATTTCCCTGGAAATAATCACTGAAGGAGTTCTGGATAAGCTCTACACATCCCTGATCATATGCAGAAAGCGGTGCAATCTTAATGTTCTCTGCAACAGGTGCAAAATATGCAAATGGGTTCTGTCCGCCAAGGAACTCAGAAGAGAAGTTTGCATCATCTGTAGCAGCCTCTGCCATACCACTCTTTGTATTTGTGAAGTCTGAATAATCCTTAGAAATCTTTAACAGGTTGTCTTTGTCTGCAGTCATAGCAAGGATAATGTCTTTTGCATGCTCTGGATTATCAGTACCTGTTGCTGCATGAATGTAAGAACCGCCCCAATTGTATTCCTGCGGAGGATTTGTAACTGCCCATGAGCCTGCATCGCCATCCCAGTTTGGACTTAATGTAAAGTCGATTCCCCATGCCGGAAACAGGAATGCAAATACTTTTGACTGGGAGCCCATAGCTTTGTTCCAGTCATCGTTCCACTGTCCTTTTACAGTAGGGTTAAGGAAACCTGCATCCAGCCACTCTTTTGAATCATTTACCCAATCCATAATCTTCTGGTCAACTGTAATGGTTGTCTCACCAGGCTGTACCCAGGACTGTGCGATGCTGTTTCCATATAAACGGAAGGTGTCTGCATAAGAAGAAAATGTGTAGTAACCTTTCTCCTTCAGTTGAGCAGCAGTCTCTTTCATTGTATCCCAGTCTTTTACTTTCTCGCCTACTTCTGCCGGATCATCTGTTCCAAAAACTTCTTTTGCAATATCACGACGGTATACCAGGGTTCCTGGGCAGCACTGCCATGTAGAACCTCTCTGTACTCCGTCAGAGTCAGAAGCAGTTGTTCTTGTGAAATCGTACTGATCTGCAAGATCTGTATCCGGGTCAATTCCAAGATCTGTAAGCGGCATTGCTACATCTGCATCTTTGTCTGTATATTTGAAAACATAATCGGTCTCAGTTAAGAAAATATCTACTTTATCATCATCAGATGCATCAGCCTGATTCAGAAGCGCCTCATCAAGCTTCTGCTGGTAAACACCATCCTGGTTTGGGTTGATGATCCAATGGATCTCAGTTCCGTCTTTTAAGGTTGTAACAGTTCCATCGCTGGAAGTGGACTCAACTTCTGGATAAATAGCCTCCAGACGTGTACGGAACTCATCGTTCCAGGAATAGATGTTAATAACCTTTCCCTCTTCTCCTTCTGCATGTGCTACGGTTGCTGTTGCAGCCATACCGGTAACTGCCATAACAGCTGTAAGTAACATAGATACTGCTCTCTTCTTCATATAAAAGATCCTCCTTTTTTGAGCATTTTCTTAATGCTGTATCTCTTTGGTGCAATAAATATACCATTTTTATTTTTGACATTATATTATTTCTCTTAACAAAATATCAGATTCATGTCATAATATAAAAAATGACACATTTTTGTTTTGGAGGGGATTACATGGCAATATCAAAAGACTGGTACAACACAGAATTTGAAGAAAACGAAACTGAATCCAAGCACAGGCCGCCTTCTGTTGAATATTCCTTTTATACGGCAGTAAAAACCGGAGATATGGAAACTGTCATACAGAACTGTAATGCAGATTCTTTTACGAATCTGGAGGGAACCGGAGTCCTTTCCAGAAACCCTGTCACGAATCTGAAATACCACTTTGTGGTTACAGCTGCGATGCTTACCAGATATTGCATTGACGGAGGGATGGAGGCAGAGCAGGCCTACCGGCTTAGTGACTTTTACATTTTAAAAATGGATTCCTGCACTTCCCTGCGACAGATTGCAGACCTTCACCACACTATGGCAAAGGATTTTACCGGAAAAATGATCCTGCAAAAAAAATTATCCGTACTTTCCAAGCCAGTTATGCAGTGCATTGATTACATCTATGCTCATATAAAGGACCGTATCACCATAGAAGACCTTGCCTGCCACACCGGTCTTTCCCAGAATTATCTATCCAGGGTATTCAAACAAAATCTTGGAATTTCCATCAGTGACTACATAAGGGAGAAAAAAATAGAAAAAGCCACACATCTTCTTCGCTACTCGGACAAAGCAGTAGTTGACATCGCCAATTACCTATCCTTCTCTTCCCAGAGTCACTTTATTCAGGTATTCGAAAATTTCACTGGTCTGACTCCAAAAAAATACAGGGATAGGTATTATAAATCCATGTGGTAAGCTGACCTAGAGCGTGTTTGAAAAAAGCTTTCTGCAAGATGTGCGTTACAATTTGTGGAAGATTTTGTCCGGATGAAGGCGCCGTAGCGGGCTACGGCAACTGAATTCGGGCAAAATATACCGCAAAGTGGGGCGTGCAGATTGCGGGAATGATTTTTCAAACAGGCTCTAGCACGTAAGGCTCCTGCAATGCATAATTCTCCGCCTTACATAAAAAGACCGGATATTCAGGAATAACCTTTATTTATGCATTGTTATTCCTGAATATCTGGTCATTTTTCTAATTCTTTATCCAGATTAGTTCAAAATAATATTAATTTCATGTACTTTTTCCAAAGTCAGTTTTTCTATTTCAGAGCGCTTCAGGCGAGCCTGCCTGCCGCCTTCTGCCGACAGCAAAGTACCATCACAAAAGGCTTCTTTTATCTGCACTTTATTCCATTCTTTTTTCTCCCTGTTAAAAATATGAATGGAAAATTTCCTTCCGGCAAATTCTATTTTCAAGGAAGCTTTTCCTTCCTGATCGTACTGCTCAGGCATAAGTGCAGGTGCTATCACCATATCGCCCAGCTGGCCTTTTACTCCAAAAACTTCTGTTATCATGGTCAGCATATACCAGCTTGCAGCTCCGGTCAGATATGCGTATAAGCCTCTTCCCTGATTATCGAAATATTCCGGGATTCCCGGGTACATTTTGCTGCGTTCAAAATCCATTGCAGTATCAAGCAGAGTCTGAAGAACTTTGTATCCTTCTTTGGCGTGACCGGTTTTGTACAATGCATTGGCATACATAACTGCCATATGGGAAAAGACGGCACCATTTTCCTTTTCTCCATATGCAAATCCAAACATTCTTCCCAGGTCAAATTTTTCCTCTTTGAAATCTGTATTCAGGCGGTATCCGCCGGCTTTCCTGTCATACAGATATGCATCTGCACTCCTGCAGATTGCCTGGATCTGTTCCTCTGTAGCGGTACCACTCATGACAGCAAATACCTGTCCGGTAAGCATCATTCGGGTGTTACACTCTGCACCAGCTTTATTGTCGGTTTCATCTGAAACCGCGCTATATTCTACTTTTCTTCCATGATTATCATAATATCCATTAAACCAGCCTTTATCCCCATCCTGGATCCATTCATTTTTCCGAATATTTTCCACGAGCCAGTCTGCTTTTTCTTCCAGATTGCTGCATACCATTTTCAGAGAAAGCACTACTTTATTTCCACTGAGATTATGGGCACTCAAATCAGTATATTGCTTCAAAACCTTCTGTTTTTTCTCAGGGTTTTCATATAACTGTTTTCCACAGGCAAACAGACATTCCATTTCTTCTGCAAGCTCAATCCTGTTAATTCCCTGAACACTCTCTATTTCTCTAAGCACATAAGCGATATCCTTCAAATTTCCGGCATAAGCACAGGTAAAGGCCACACTCTCACCTTTTTCCCAGGCCATGTCTAAGGCATCATTCCAGTCTGCTCCATGCAGACACATTTCATTATGATCTCCCACATCAAAAAATGCGCACAGATTTTGAAGAAGAATATGTTCCAGAACAGTTCCATGATATATTTCATTAGCATCTGTTTTCTGTAAATTACCATAACTGCTGTTCCATTCTTCATCATGAGCTGTTCCGCGTTTTGACTGAAGATCCTTAAAATATGGAATCTTCTCAAATAAAACATCAAGATCCCCGGTCTGATCCAAATAAAGCTTCGTAGTTACAAACGGCCAAAAGCTATGATCCATCCATACACGGGTAATATTATTCCTGTCTGCAATAAATTCTCCCTGACCACTTCCTATAATTGTGGCATTTGTTCCATCAATACGAACACCTCCATAATTATCAATGATCATCTGTCTTACCTCAGATGGCTCCATGATCAACAAGGCAAGGCAATCCTGCCATAAATCGCGCCAGCCGCGTCCCCCTTTTCCATAATCATGATAGGGGAGAAAAGAACATCCATAAATTCTTCTGAGGATTGGCTGGAAACAGATCCATTTCAGATAATTATCCGCATCTTCGCTTCCAGTTTCAAACGCTACATTAACCTTCCGAATCCAGTGTTCTTTTACTTCTTCCAGCATATTCCGTACCTGGGAGCGGGTCCTGCAGCCAGAAGTCAACGACTCTATCCATTTAGAAGCTTTTGCCGGATCTATTGCCTTTTTATCTGTATTCTCCTTTCTTGGGAACTGCTGCTCACCGGCATCTGCAATCCCACATAGTAAAATATAACCAGCTGTTTCCCTTGGTTTCAGTGTTTTCCGGCTGAATCGGATGCCTCCAACAGCCTCTTTTCCCTGAAGTTCTGTTCCAGAGGGTTTTCCGGGCTTATTAATTCTTACTGCCTCTGGATTCAGAAAGGTTCCGCCTTCTCCTATAAACTCCTCCACCGTAGGATAAAATGACTCCGGCTTCTCTCCGTTTTCATCTGAACCGTATACAAAATATGTAGTATTATTTTTCTGATGTCCCCGCTCGTCAAAGGACAAAACCGGGGTTACTTCCACACCATAATCGGTGGTCCGAATTCGGTGGAGAAGGGAGGTAACATGGCGGTGATCTCGAAGATTATCTGCACTTCTTCCATATACTGGAATTGCACCTGTTGGCACAATTTCCACTTTTTTTTCGGAAATATTTGTGATTTCCACATATTCTACTTCCATGTCCCCAGAAATTGTAACAAAAGATGTTACTTCTGCCTGAAGACCATATTTTTGTGATTTTCGGGAAATCTTCTGCCACATAAAACCAGCTTCCAGTGTGCTTTCGTCCTGCTTATCTGTAAATTTCTGAAATTCCTGTTCTGCAGAATTTCCACAGACAGACCAACAGCCAAGAAGCTTCGGATCTGCTCCAGACAGAGCAGTATCACCTGCTTCTGTGTTTTTATATACCTGACACCAGAAATTTCTGGTATTTCGGTTATTATGCAGGTTTTCAATACTTACAGGCTCAAGAAGGAAATGATTCTGATCTGTTTTGCTGTCACCTCCCAGATTAGGGGTGATACTGGATTTCAGTCCTTTTTCTCCCGCCAGAGGCAGATACAGACCGCTATAATTTTCCGGATCATGTATAATAAAGCTTCCGTTTTTATCCTGAAATTCTATATGTTTCATCAATGTTTCTCGCTTTCTGCCTGCGTCCACCCACCAGGCCTACTAAATTTTTATGACAGATACAATTCAACCTCAGTTTCAGCAGTCAGCTTATCCTGTGGGATATAATTATCTTTTAACTCTTCACCGTTTACAGTAAGTTTCTTAAATCCACTCTCTGCATGTCCCGGATTTTGCACTTTAATGTGCAGGTGACAGCCGCGGAAATCTTTTTCGACTTCAAATCCATCCCATTCCTTCGGTATGGACGGTGCGATACGAAGACCATAGAAATCAGGACGCATTCCAAGAATACCTTCCACACATCCTACCATAACAGTAGACGCAGTTCCAGTAAGCCAGTGTACATGAGAACGGCCAAAATTCGGACTTGCTTTCCCCTCTGTAAACTGACCATAGCAATATGGCTCAAGTCTGCGGATCTCCGCCTTATCATTCTGTGCAGCCGGAGCATTTTCCATAAAGTAGCCAAATGCTCTTTCTCCATGTCCCATTAATGCTTCTGCCAGAATGATCCATCCCTGTGACTGAGAAAAAATCCCTGCATTTTCTTTTGTTCCTGCATTATAAATTACAGCCAGTGCACCGTCAAAAGCATGTGCGTGGTATGGGGGATCCATGAGAATAGCACCATACTCTGTATTCAGTCTTTCATAAACCTGCTCAAGTGCCAGTTCTGACTGCTCCTTTGTTGCAAGCCCACTGATCACAGCCCAGCTTTGGGGATTCAGCCACATATTTGCTTCCGGATCTGTACGCTGTCCGATTATTTCTCCTGCTTCTGTAAAACCGCGGATAAACCGGTCTTCATTCCAGCAAAGCTTTTCAATCAGTTCCCCAAGCTTTTCCTGGCTTTTTTCCAGATATGAGATATATTCTTCATCTTTTTCGTAAGCCGCAAACTCCTTCAAAATGGTCATTGCATAATAAAACTGCAAAGCTACAAAAGTAGATTCTCCATCTTTTCCAAGCCTCAGGCAGTCGTTCCAATCTGCATAAAGTCCCGCCGGCATTCCATGTTTTCCAAGATGTTCCATCGAGAACTGGATCGCACGTTTCAGATGCTCATATACTGTTCCTTCATCTTTATTGGCAAATGGGATTACCTCATCAATAAAATCTACATTTCCTGTCTCTGACACATACTTATATACAGTTGGAAAAAGCCATAGAGCATCGTCAGCACGATATGCCGGATGCCCTGTTTCCTGTACATAAGAAGCATCGTCCGGCGTATCCTCATGTCCTGGATTGTGGGTGAATTTAACAAGAGGCAGACCACCACCATTATCTACCTGGGCAGACAACATGAAACGGATCTTATCCGCTGCCATTTCAGGTGCCAGATGGATCACGCCCTGAATATCCTGCACAGTGTCGCGATATCCATATCCATTGCGCAGACCGCAGTAAGTAAAGGATGCTGCTCTGGACCAGATAAAAGTCATAAAACAGTTGTAAGCGTTCCATGTGTTGATCATGGTATTAAATTCATTACTTGGAGTTTTTATCTGAAAATGTGAAAGCTGTCCATGCCAGTAACTGATCAGTTCTTCCAGTTCCCTTTCGCAAACCTGCTGGCAATTTTGGTCATAACGCGCAACAATCGCTTCTGCCTCGTCATTCTTTTTCATACCTACAAGAAAAGCCATCTCTTTCTTTTCTCCCGGGGCAAGCTTTAACACTGCTGTCAATGCACCACAGCTGTTTTCATTATAATTTCCCTCACAATTAAGCTTGCCGTCAATTACTCCTACCGGGTTTCCATAACCGTGATATCTCCCCAGAAATGCTTCTTTTTCACCGCACCAGGAATCCACTGGCACGCCGGCCAGACCCAGGAACCGATTTGTCACATCTTTGTTATCTACCTTTTCCCCTTCATCAAGACGATCCAGATTTGCATGGATCATCTGGCGTACACGGTTTCCTCTGAAAACAGTTTTGGTAATATACTGGGAATACTGCAGATTTACCTGATCCTGCTCATAGTTGCTGTTGTTGGTAAATTCCGCATATCCGGTTACATTAATTTCTCTTTCCTTATCAGAACAGTTCTCCACACAAAGGCTCCACACCTCATAAGACTGTCCCAGGGGTACATAATACCTAACCTCAGAATGAATACCGCTGTAATCTGCCATCATCCTGGTATAAGCAGTACCGTGGTGACATTCACTTTTATATTTTTCAAGATCCTTTCCTACAGGCTGCCATGACGCTGACCAAAAATCTTTCGTTTCATTGTCCCTCAGATAAATATATCTTCCCGGCTCGTCAAACTGATTAAAAACATAACGTAAAATTCTTCCGTTAGCCCCAGACTTTACAAAGCTGTATCCGCCTGCATTATTGGACACAATGGCACCATACTCAGGATCTCCCAGATAGTTTACCCAAGGCGCTGGTGTATCTGGTCTGGTAATCACATATTCTCGTTTCTTATCATCAAAATATCCATATTTCATCCCTGCACACTCCTCCTGGTCTTTATATTGACCCGATTTTCCCATATGATATCTCATATGATAAAAAACATATACCAAAACTCACTATAAAATATCAAAATTATGACATGAAAAAAAGCACCCACCTCGCGGTGAGTGCTCTTCATTTTCATCTATTAAGCTAATTTGATCGGGTTGATCTTCACTCCAGGACCCATTGTCGGAGCAATAACAACGCTCTTTAAATACTGTCCTTTCAGTGTGCTAGGTCTAGCCTTTACAATAGCTCCAATCAGCGTCTGGAAGTTGTCGCTTAACTGCTCCTCAGTAAAGGAAGCTTTACCGATCGGCACATGGATAATGTTTGATTTGTCAAGACGATACTCAATCTTACCAGCTTTGATATCATTGATAGCCTTTGTAACATCCATAGTTACAGTACCAGCCTTCGGGTTAGGCATTAAACCTTTCGGTCCAAGTACACGACCAAGACGTCCAACAACACCCATCATATCTGGAGTTGCAACAACAACGTCGAAGTCAAGCCATCCCTCATTCTGGATCTTCGGAATAAGGTCCTCAGCGCCAACGAAATCAGCACCTGCAGCCTTAGCTTCCTCAGCTTTTGCATCCTTAGCGAATACAAGAACGCGAACAGTTTTACCTGTACCATGTGGCAGAACTACTGCACCACGGATCTGCTGATCTGCATGACGTCCATCGCAGCCTGT
>ERZ1673736.2734-NODE-2734-length-18355-cov-23.346393_pt1 | contig 18355 bp, 16 predicted proteins | sample MGYA00580212_ERZ1673736 | MGnify/ENA primary metagenome ERZ1673736 (study PRJEB41218, sample SAMN15661752) | gut metagenome | host: Homo sapiens | place: Canada: London | collected 2015-08-20/2019-03-30 | study: EMG produced TPA metagenomics assembly of...
TGTTAAATACCTTCGCCCAGCGTTCATATCCCGGCCCCTTACCGGCAGCCAGCTTCGCTTGAATATCCACCGCCAGACTGATTTTCCGCTCCGAGTGTCCGGGGCGTTTTTCTTTGCCCTCAATGGTGGCCAGAATATCTTGCAAGTCGTAGCCGTCCCCAGCGTGGAAGCCCGCAGACGGGTAAAGCGTTCCTGTCCCTGCCCGGTCAGCCGGAAACTGATACCGCCGCCCCGAGCCGTCTTGACCTCATACCCGGCCCGCTTCATCAAATTGAGAAATTCGTCCAGATATTTTCAGCAGTATCTTCATCATCAAAAGGAAAAGATGAATCCATCTTATTCGATTTTGCGAGCTTTAGCTAGGGTTTTACATATTTCTCTGGATACACTTATCAATTCTGACATTTCGTTAGACGATGAAAGGGGAACCCAAATGAAATTGCTCTATTCTAATTGCCCTTCCGAAATGAAAGAATCTCTGCTTCACCATACACAAGAAACAGCGAAAGAGCTCACTGAACTATTAAGAAAATTAGAGAGCTTCTGAGCGGTAGCGTGAATCTAAGGATTTATCTACTGCTTTTGTCTTTATATAGAAAATAAGATTCTCAGTCTCAAATATTTGCTATATAGTAAAGTAAGTCTCCGCATCCCTACGAACGCCATTAATATGAACTTCAAAATGTAAGTGTTTTCCTGTTGCTCGCCCTGTATGACCGACATAACCAATGACCTCGCCCGCCTGCACCTGCTGACCGGTGGTGACGCAGATGGACGAACAGTGGGCGTACAGTGTTTCTAGCCCGCCTCCGTGGTCGATTTGGATGTAGTAGCCGTAGCTGCCGCCCCAGCTGTCAAGACCGTTGGCAACGGTGACGATGCCGTCTGCGGCAGCGAGGATCGGCGTACCCTCGGCGCAGGCAATGTCGGTGCCAGTGTGGGAACTGACCTCGCCGGTGATGGGGTCTACGCGATGTCCGAACTGCGAGGTAATCGTGCCCGCAACCGGTAGCGGCCATTGCAGAGTGCCTGTGGGGGTGCGAGTGCTGTCCGGGTTAATAAGTTCTCCACCGCCCTGTGCAAAACCGCCGAGCAATTCTGCCCACAGTTCCTCATACTGCGGGTCTTGTAAAAGTTGCAGATAGGTGTTCTGACGGGTGGTGAAATGATAATCTGCCGCCATCTCATCGGGTGTTTTGTGGGTCAGCTCAATAACAAGGACGGTTTCAGTTATCTCTGTGGTGGTCGGGTTTCCGTCCTCATCGGTGGTTTCTATTGTGGTAGTCTCCGGGTGGGTGGAACAATCCACCGCATTCATCGCCCACATAGTTTCCCGCAGTTTATCTACCTGCTCCTCTGTCAGTGCCGCAACGGGTGCGCCTTGTTCATTTCCTGAAACATACGAAGAAAAGACCGCCAGGACATCTTGCCAACGAATGTAGTACACGTCATCGTTGGCTGTAATGTCTTGGCGGTCATGCTGTACGGTGTCGGAGATTTCTTCCAGCCTGTCACGGTATTCTGCCGTCAGTGTTTCTACCGCTTTTTGGACAGTGATTGTATCTGCGCTGGGGACATTCGCGGCAAAAAAGATGCCGTAAGCCGAGCCGGACACAAACGCCACAAGGCTGATGACGATAATGATGCTGAGTGCCACGCTGATACCTGTGGCGATGGCTACAACTAGGCTGTGCAAGCTGGTAAGAAAGTTCCGTATGACCGAGCGCACCGCCGTGATGGTCTTGCGGGCGTTGGCAGCGGCTTTCTGGATAGCAAGCTGCACTTGACGTGTACGGGTCTGCATTTGTGCTTGGGTTGTTATGCTCCGCACAGTTTCATTTGCGGCGGTGTGCAGTTGGCGCTGACCTTGTGTCACGCCGCGAATGTCGCGCGGCGCGGTTTTGGCGGTGACAGCTTTTTCTTTCGCCCGTTGTCGGGGCAAATCCGCCCCACGGCGCGGGTGTTGCTCTGCATCGGGCAGCGTGCCGTGCCCAGCCTGTTTCGGGCTGACACCGCACTCACTGGCGGTGTGGGCACGGGTAGTCTCAGCCCGCTCTGTTGTGCGGCGTTCCCGGTATTTCTGAATTTGCTTGCGGGTAAACTTGCGCACCTGCTGCACAGTGAAATCGGTGGTCTCCTTTACCATCGAATAAGTTGTATCTGTCACTGCTGACCCAGTGTCTGGGGCTGTGGTATAGTCACCATTCTCCTGCATAGAAGTGATTTCCTGTAGCTTAGTTCGACTTTTCTCTACGGCTTTTGTCAATAACATTTTCTGTGCTATTTTTGGCGCTTTTCTATATGAATTTCTTGTTGCCTCATATTCAGATTTGTTTTCTTCCATGATGTCACCTCCGATTGTATTTTTTTTTGATTTGATTCAAACTCGCATAAAATCTAACCGTGCCGTTTATATAGCCACCAAGCAAAAATAGCAACTATAAGTTACTTTTGCACAATAAAGATATCTATCGATATCACAGAAATCATGTCTCATGAATACCCACGCCCGTTAGATGCGACTTTTAATGATTGCCCTGATGAATAAAATCTGCTACAATCAAAAGTAATAGTATAAATTTAGTGAGACTATTCTAAAAACAATTTTTGTGCTTTAAAAGGCATTTATTAGCACAATGAACGATATAAAAAGTAGAAGGGTTGGTGGAACAGTTTAATGAGGCATATCAAATTATCTGAACATATATTTAAAAAAGGAAAATTTATTACCCCGTTTAACAATTTGCCCATGGTGAAAGAATTCGAAGACGAGAAGTCATGGGCTTATGGGCGTATGCCTGAATATCTATGGATCGGGCTTATTTTAAACCACTATGGACGTGATGAGGGGCTGAGGAAGTCTTATAATATAATTTCCTTATTACATAAACTGGCACCAAATCTTTATACAGCAAGACTATCTGAAATATTAAAACTAGACACTGATGTTCAAGAAGCCCTTTTTGAATATGTTGTGTCAATTGGAGCAAAAGAAGTTCTTAATCCTTTAACGGTTTTTCTTACAGTAAGTAAGGCCCCAACTTTCGCAAAATATTTTTATTGCCCGAACGTCAGTGCTTCAGAGAGATGTGAAACTCTAGTTTGCACAATGAGCAGAATAGCAGATCACCAGTCTAATGATGCTACAGATATTAGGTTTGTGGTTTTATATTTTAGTGTGCTTTCAGGGAAATTGCATCTTCACCAAAGTCAAATTGATTTGTTAAGATCTTATCCGGTATGCGATCATGCAGATGAATCAATGCGTATGATTCGTCCAACTGTTCGCGCTACGGAAATGACAATTTTGACTTTTGAGAAGGTGGATTCACTATTTCTGAAAGAATTTTGGAGGTGTGTAAGTGAAATGACTGATTGTAATATATTCGTTACTAAATTCCCATCTGAAAATCGAGAATTTACCGCATATATGGAAAGGCTTCACGAATTATTTGGGTATCTCTCTGATTTATTTGTGACAACAGCTCCGCTTGATGAAAAAATGGTTGTTTTGCTTGGACTTGCGACATATTCATATAAGCGTCTGAAGGAAATTTACGAATTACGGGCATTTAATTCCATTGCCGGTAGAAGTTGTGTGCGCGTTATGATAGAAGACTATATTATGATGAAATACCTTGTAAAAAACGAGAAATCACATGATAATATTTGGCGAGAATATCAGCTATATGGTATAGGGCTATATAAGCTCGTTTTATCAAGATATCGGGAATTCAAAGCATCTGGGGAATCACATTTCGATGAAAAATATATAGAACTATTGGTTAACGAGTTTAAGTCAGAAGAGTTTATCGATATGGATACAAAATATTTTGATAAGCAGAATATTAGACTTAAAGCTGAAAGTGTTAACGAAAAAGAACTCTATGGACTGTATTACGACTACGATTCTTCTTTTGAACATGGGCTATGGGGAGCAATTCGTGAATCCTCTCTACTAAAGTGTGATAATCCTGCGCACAAATACCATTGTGTTCCGGATGTTGAAGATGAAATCAGATTAAAGACGGTCTTACCTGATTGCATTATGATTATGAATAAAACCGTATCGTTTTTAAATGAAATTTATGGGATTCCACAACAAATGTTGAATGGGGTAATCAATTTTGAACTCAAACCTATTGACAACCAGGATTAAGGGCATCCAAATCGAATACAAAGAATTGCTATCCAAACTTTCTCCCAAATTAAAAAGTGGTCAAGTTCCAGAGGCGCTGGATGAACTCAACTTGTTTTGGCTTCGTCATATCGATGAAGTACAATTGTATCTAAAATATTGGCTCTATGGAGAAGATTGTTATATTTTTACAGCCGCAACATTCATGGATTTTAACGATAACGAACATTTGCCATTTCTATTAATGGGGGAAAAACACATTTTGGATGACCCTTTAGGTAGATATTCAGAACTATGTGGAAAAATGGAGAGGAGTACAGATTCTGAATTCCTTTACCGTCAAGTCATAATAACCTCAGAAGATAATCTAAGGATACTAGAAGGCACCGATGAAAATATTCTTATATTGCCATTGCGGCTATTTAACCAATCAAGAGATTCTCGCGTTCTTTATGAAATTGGAGAGCAAGCTTTTGTCAGTCTCTTTGATGGAATCGATAGTATTAGGGACTACTTTAAAAAGTGTGATAGCATCGATGATATCGTTGCTTATGCTCGTGAAGACATTGGAAGAATTGTGGTGTTTTCAGAAGATGATGATATAACAGTGCCCATAAAAGATCGCTTCATACGAGCATTAGCAGAATTACCTTATATGGTAAATCCTCAAAAGCAAGATGCATATAATTTCTTTATGATGGTATTCGGCTGTATTCAGCAAGCAATTGATATTATAGCGTCTTGTATAGAATACAAATGTACGCCATATATTAGGTATCCTGTGTCACTCCATTATGTCAACCTATTGTCAGAAAATATACTAGATAAGGAATTTATGTCAAAGCTCTGCTTTAAGATGAACATTGCCTTTGCTGTTCATCAACTTTGTGATAAAGATAAACTTGCATCCGTTGGTTTTGAAAGATTCCTTGAAAAGCAGCAACAATACGATTTCGACAAAAAACTTCTTCACGCATTAAGCATGCATGGCATTAACGAAGAAAATTTTGAAAACCGCATAGTTCCACAAATAATAACTGATGAATTAGAAAAATTCTACAGCACATTACTAGTGTCAGAATAAACAAATAATAGCATGATAATACGACAAAGCTAATCCTGTCGATATTTCCTGCTACTCTCAAATCACTAATTTCGTCAACCACTTTTATCCATGGGAGAATCGTTACCGAGCTTCTCGGCGGCCCTTTATTTTTATAAATCATTGTTTCACTCCCTTTGCTGTTCATCCGGCTTGGTCGTCATCAAGCCATAGAGTTTAGTATTTTTCGGAAAACTGTTGGTGAAAGGCACGATATTGCCCGCGCAGCGAATCAGCCCGCAGCCTGCGGGGACGTTGGTCACATAGCCCAGCTGGTTGTCGGAGATGTTCAGCAGCTTCGCCAGTTCCGCGCGGTCGGTGGCGCTCTGGTTCAGCATCACGAGAAACTCCGAGTTGGCCAGCATCAGGCGGGCGGTGTCGGAGCGCAGCAGTTCGTCCACATTCTGCGTCAGCCCGGTCACCAGACCGTTGTACTTTCGGATGCGTTTCCACAGCTTGTAGAAGAAATTGGCGCTGTACTCGTAGCGGAACAAAATGTAAAACTCATCGCAGAAAATCCACGTTCTGCGCCCCTTTTTCCAGTTCTGAATCACGCGGTTGTAAATCGCATCCAGCGTCACCAGCATCCCCAGCGGCATAAGCTGCTCACCCAATTCGCGGATGTCGTAGGCAATAATGCGGGCCTGCGTGTCCACATTGGTATGCCTGGCAAAGGTGTTCAGTGTGCCGGTAATGAACAATTCGGACGACAGCGCCAGCCCCTGCGCTTCGGGTTCCGGTTGCATCTGGAGCAGACGGTAAAAGTCCTGCAGCGTGGGCGGCGTGCCTTGGTAGCCGTTGCGGATGTAGGGCAAATAGACCTGCTCGGTGCAGCGACCGAGGATGGACTTTTCTTTCGCCGTCACCATGCCGTCACCGATGAGCTGCTCAAACAGCGACAGCACAAACTCCGACTTGCTGACGATGGGGTTTCGCTCATCACCGTAGGCGCGATCCATGTCCAGCGCGTTGATGTGGGTATCGGACGTAGCCGAAATGCGGATGACTTCACCGCCAAGGGCTTCGGTCAGATAGCCGAACTCCGACTCCGGGTCGAGAATGAGAATGTCATCCTCGGTGGAAAGCGCGATCTGCACGATTTCCTCCTTGGCGCTCATGCTCTTGCCGGAGCCGGATACGCCCAAACGGAAACTGTTGCCGTTGAGCAGCAAGCGGCGATCCGCCACGATCATGTTCTTGCTGACGGCGTTCTGCCCATAATACAGACCGTTCGGCTGCATGATTTCCTGCGCGCGGAACGGAATCAGCACGGCGGTGCTTTCGGTGGTAAGGGTTCGCAGGGCTTGGATTTTTCGCAGCCCATACGGCAGCACCGTGTCCAGCCCATCTTTCTGCTGCCAGCGCAGCGTCGAAAGCTGGCACAGGTGCTTGCGCGCCGTGGAGTAGAGCGTTTCGGTGTCGCTGTCAAGCTGCTCCTTATTGTCTGCCAGATGCACCAGCGTCACCAGCCCGAACATCATCCGCTGGTCGCGGGTGGTCAGATCGTCGAGCATCTCCTTGGTTTCCTTGCGCTGCAACTCCATATCGTAGGGAATCGTCGCGGTAAAATTGTTGTTGGCGTTCTGGCGGCGCTGCCAGTTTGCCACATTCGTTTCCACGCCCAGCAGCGTACTTTGCAGCTGGCGAGCGGCTTCGTCTGTCGGCACCGGCAGGATGTCGATGGACAACATCAAGTCACGGTCAAGGTCGCAGAGTTCCGACACAAAGCTGTCCTTGATGTAGCTGGCGTAGTCCTGTAAGTACAGCACCCGACCATAACGGGCATCCAGCTTGAAATGGTCGGCGGCAAATTCCATGCTGTCGGGGCAGAACCAATCCTTGAAATGCTGCCCGCGCTTGGCGTGTTCGTGGATATTGAACTCCGCCGCAGCCTGTTCCCCAGCCTTGAAAAAGTCGCGGAAAATGTGCAGGCGCTCGGTCAGCGTCAATTCGGTTGCCACCGAGGAAAGCTGCGCAAGGTGCGTCACCAGATCCGTGCCGACACGGGAAAAATAACTGCGGGCCTCGTCTGGGTTGCGTTTTACAACACTCACGGTCAAGTAGCGCTCCCGCACAATGCTGTTGCAGGTGCCAGTGACCTGTGCGGTCAGCATCTGGTTGAATTCGTGGCGGTATTCGTCCAGACCATCATCCTTGTCGGGCAGCAGGACGCTGCGCTCGAACTCAGCCTTGTTGATGCGGCGGTTGTAAATTGTGATTTTTGCCGATGCGCCGGAGTCGAGGGCGTTGAGCAATTCCGAGTAGTCAAGGAACATGGACGTTTTGTCCTCTTTGCTGGCGATGGCGTAGTTGATGTCGGTAAACGACCACGTTTTGGAATACTGGTTGCCGACTTGGAAAATTCCATCCGCAAAGATACGGCGGATGGGAATGGCATCCTGTACGCTGCGCGGAATCCGGAACTTTTCGCGTTCCATCTTCTGCGCTTTCGACAGGGTTTTAATCAAGCGGTTTCCTCGCTGTCATGTGTGTTTTTCTTCATAGGCAAACCTCTTTCGCTTTATGCCCGCACGGATGGCGGGCTGCATGGCTTCGTAATAGTAGCTGTCGGATTTGAACACAAGTTGTTTCGGGCAGAGGATTTTAGATTTGAACCACGCCCAAAGCACCTGTTCGGCGGTCATGCCGTGGTAGGTGAAGAACCCGCAGGCGGCAAAGGGTGCGGCACCCAGAATGCACATCCAGCCGATTTCTTCGGTGCCGACATACGGCTGCAAGGCAAAGTAGATGCCTACTGCCACGCCGACCGCCAGCACCGAGCAAATAAACTGCCGCGTGTTCAGCCCGAAAAAGATATTTTCATGGTAGTCGCGGACTTCTTTCGGTATTTTGATTTCCATAGATTGCCCCCTTATAGTCCCATAATTTCCTTGACGATGCGGTCACAGCCCTTGATGGCGCCCACCAGCACCAGCAGGTTGAACGCCAGTTCCCCGACATAGGTCCAGACAGCCGTCACCACCGATGCACCGGTATCCACGGCGGGCGGGCTGGACGAGATGGCGGAGAAAATAATGCAGGACAAGGCAATCACCACGCCCTGCAAACAGACCCCTGCATAGCTTCGGATGAAGATTTTGCCCACGCTGCTGGTGGGTTCACCTGCAAATGTGGACAGCGGTATCGGCGCAATCGCAGCGTACATCCACAGGCTGAACATTCTGCCGTAGACCGTGAGAATCATGGTAAAAGATAAAACCGTAATCAACAGCCCGCCGATCAGCGTAACCGCCCACAGCGGGATGCTATCCCAAAAGCCCACATTGTTGATGGCGTCGATCAACTCCTGCGGCAGCGATACGCTGCTCATCCCGGAGCTGCCCGATTGGGTAATAATGGTGGACACCATGCCCTGCACAATCGAAAACACCGCCAGCATCAATTCCAACCCGTAGGTCACCGCGCCCTTTGCCAGCGCAAATCGAATGAACAGCTTGAGCGCGTGTTCCGGCTTTTTGACCTCGACAAAGCTGCCGCAGGTTTTCATCACACCCACGGCAAAGAAAAGCACCAGCAGCCCATAGCCAATCGCCTGCAAAGCGCCGTGGATGCCGGTCATCACGCCCCAAACTTGCCCGCCTTTGAAGGTCTGCGGGCTTTCGGTCAACAGCGACCAAATCTCCGCCAGCTTGTCGTTCCATGTGGAGAGCGCGGCATTTAAGTTGCTGACGATCCATGACTCACCCACAGGGCATCACCGTCCTTCCTCTTGGTGTCGTCCTCACGCGGTGATAAGGTCGAGAATTTCCTTGGCGAAGGTAATCACCAGCCCACCGGCCAGCGTCAGGAAACCTTGGCTGCGCTGGCTGGGGTCGTGGCTCTGCAAAGACAGACCAACCTGCACAATGCCCCACCCCAGCAGGATAAGGCCCACCGCGCGGATCAGCGAAAAGATGAATGTGGAGAGATTTTCGACCACGACCAGCGGGTCATCTGCGGCAAAGGCGGGCAGGGCAAAAACAATGCCGCACACCATGACGGCGTACAGCGCAAACAAATTGAGAGAAATTTTCACAGATTTTTTGTTATGATTCAGCTTCATGTAGACCTCCGAATTCTTTGTATGGTAGGCTTCATTTCTGCCGCTTCGGCGGGCAGAAAGTCGTCCATATCCAGCAGTTCATAATTTTCGGGTGCGCCGGGCAGATCGTCCCGCGCGTTGTCGGCGGCGGTATAGTCGTAGGGTGCTGCGCCGCCGTCCTCGGTATAGCGGATGTTCGGGTGTTTCAACAGATTATATTTCAGGTCAATCACGGGGCGCTCCCCTCGGATGAACAAGATGCACTTACTGTTGTCCAGCAGCCGCACCTCGTCCGGGGTCATAAGGTCACGCCCGGATTGCTGGTGATTGATGCTGTAACTGCCGCTGCGGCCTTTGCTCTGATTGTAGCTGGTGGTGGAGATAGTCTCCTTGCCCAGCAGTTCCGAAACATATTTGTGGGTTTCTTTCTCGGTGCCGCCGAGGTAGAGAAACTCGTCGCACAGACCGACCAGTGATTCCCAATCATCCTTGTACATAGCCTTTAACTGTGCCATGTTCTGCACAATAATCGAACAGAAAATAGCGCGGGAACGCATGGTGGCCAACGCCGACAAAAATGTATCTTTCGGCAAGGAAATGTTCGCGTACTCGTCCATAAGGCAATGCACCGGCACAGGCAAGCGTCCTTTGTGTACGCGGTCGGCTTGGCGGTACAGCGTCTGGATAAGCTGGGTGTAGATCATGCCGACCAGATAATTGAGGGATTTGTCCGAATCCGGGATGCAGCAGAACAGCGCGATTTTGCGCTCGCCCAATTCCTGCAAATGCAGCTCGTCCGTCATCGTCAGCTTGGCGATGGATGGCAGGTTAAACGCGGCAAGGCGCACACCTACACTTACCAAAATCGATTTCGCCGTTTTGCCTGCCGCTTGTTTGAAAATGCGGTACTGCTTACAAGCGATGCTGTCGGGTTCGCGCATTTCCAAGCGCTCGAACAGGATGTCCAGCGGGGATTGGTAGTTGTCATCGTCCTCGTGGACTTCTGCGGCGGCTATCATTTCCATCACCATCGGGAAGTTTTGTTCTTCGGGCGGGGTCTCGTGCAGTAGGTACAACATAAGGGCTTGCAGCAGGGCGGTCTCGGATTTTTCCCAGAAGGGGTCGCTGCTTTTTGAATGTGATGGCGTGGTATTTTGAATCAGATTTTCAATCAAGGTCAGCACTTCACGGTCATCATGCACATACACAAACGGGTTGTAGCAGAACGAGGCGGCAGGGTTTATGAGGTCGAATACGATAACCTCATACCCTTTTTGCTTCAACAAATTCCCGGTCTTACGCAAAATTTCGGACTTAGGATCTGTAATTACCATAGAACAGGCACATTCCAGCACGTTGGGTACGCCGTAGGTTCTGGTCTTGCCTGCACCGCTGCCGCCGACAATGAGGATGTTCGTGTTATGCTTGTGTTTGTAGCCATCTATCCCAATGTGAAAGTGTTGGGTCAGCAGCAGATTCGACCCGTGCCTGTCCATGTAGAACTTGTTTAACCGGAACACATCGCCCCACGCCGCCGAGCCATGCTCCGCACCGGGGCGGGTGTTCTTCTGATCCGTCACGGCCACGATAACCACCACCGCGTAAATCACCGTAAACACAAGCAAAAAGCGCGGGCTGTCGCTGACCCACGCCAACGCAAACGGCTCTGCCAGTGCGCTGTTTAACGCACTCAGCAGAGCCGTTATCTTCATGCCCGGCTTCCAGCGGCAAGCCACCGCCAGCGCCGCCCACCACACAAGTGGCAGGGGCAGCAGCCAGACCCACCAAGGGTTCTTCCTTCCCGGCGTGGTAGGCTACCTTTCTTCGCCGCGATAGGGCGGGCGTTTTGTACGCTCGGCATCCCATGCCTGACGTTTTCTCCACAACTTCGGCAAAACTGCGGAAAAGTCCTGCGGCATACGTTCCGCCTTGATTTGCGGCAGATTTGCAAACAAATCGCTTTGCAGCGTTTTCCATGCAACCTTATCCGGCATATTTTGAGTATAGAATTCGTTGTAGCTGTACGCCAGCCCACTGGTATCTATGTAGTGCTTGACTTCCGTTCGCAGCATTTGTCGTTCCCATTCGGTTTCCGGCGCACGACACGGCGCAAGCTGCTCCTGCATGATTGCCTGATGTAAATCGGCAGACGATTTCAGCAGAGCCGGATACTTTCGGAATAACTTGGCGGCAATTCCTTCCTTTTCAAAATAGGTGTGCAGCTTCTGCCCTGCATAAGCATACCACGCCACATTCCCGCATCCCATCCACTCAGTATCTCGGAACGGAATGTTGAGTGCCGCGAGGTTATCGGGGCCAATCAGCGCCTGCCGATAAGCATCGTACCCCTGCATAATCAGCCAATTACGGAAATCGGTAAATCTGTCATCCGAACTGCCGTCATTGATGATGCAGGCCGCCGCGACCATTTTGGGAAAGTTGGCTTTATTGCGATAACTTTGCCATGCGCAATCAAAGCCGAGCAGTTCATCCTGCGGCAATTTGATGAGTTCCGTGTAAAGGAACTGTTTCACGGACGCTTCATCCTGCATATCCGCTTTGGCGCGGACTCGGTCAATGATCGACCAGAATTTTTCCCATGTCATAGCCGGATTCACCAGATAAACAGCGGCGTGTGGGCGTGGAGCAGCCGCGTCAGTGCATCATCCACGGCATCGGTGTACCCGCCCTCAGCCAAGCGCTGGGTACGCAGTTGGTTGAGGGCTGCTTTTGCCAGCCGATACTCTGCCGCCGACATCGTCAGCTTGCCGCCTGCGGGCAGATCGTTCACTCGAAGGATGAGCCGTCCGGTCACTTCGGTGCTGCCGCCGCGGGCACGCTGACCGTAATAGACATCTCCCAGCGCCCGAAGCAGGATGATTTTGTTCGCACGGTCGAGTTTTACTTTGCGTTCTGTCATAGCTTTTGAACCTCCTGTTGCCTACAACATATCCCAAAGGCGCTGTAAAAGCTAGTCCGCATTTGAAAACAAACGGAAAACATTTACAGCACCTTTTCTTTGCGCCGGATTTTTACCGGCAGCTTGGGCATACGGTCTTTGGGTGCCTCTGCTCGGTTTCGCAGGTAGGCGGTAATATCCTGCAGTTCCATGCGGACGCTGGGGCGCTCACCCTTGGCTCGAAGCTGATCGGCGCGCGGCGACGGCGAGTTTGCAAAAAACCTGCTGCTGTCGGAGAAAGGCTCGGACGGACTGGCGTTCTCCGAGCCCAGAGGAAAATCCACGATGGGCGCGTCCTCGTGGTTGGGGGCTGCATTTTCCAAATTCTGCTGCACGGCATCGACCAGTTCTGCCGTTCCGGTGTCCACGACATCCAACTGCAGTTTTTCAATAATGCGGTTTGCTTTGGACGCATCGTCCTGCAAGATAGCGATTTCAATGTGGTCGGGGTCCATCTTGTCGCGGATGGGGCAAAACAGCAGCCCATGTGCTTTGGCAGCGCGGGCAAAATCGTGCATACGGTCTTTGTCCACCGTGAAAAACTTCAGCGGTTTCTGTTCTTTCAAAAGGCGGATAAGATGGGTTTTGCCGTGGGTCTTTTTACTGTCATGCAGCACCGCCTGTGCGAAAATAAAGAAGTTTTTCGCAGCGGTGCCGGAAATACGCAGAGCAAACTCCGCGCCCTCCAGCGAGTAGCGGACGACTTGGTCTGCGGGTTCGGAGCCGTAATTCATCTGGCGTCACCGGCCTTTTCTTTGGGCACGGGCAAGCGGCTGAACGAGTCCACACCGGGGATAAGCGCAAGGCTGCGCCCGCAGTCCCAATCTACATGGATTTGCCCAGCGTCGTCGATACATTCCACCGTGCCCATAGAACCGGGCGGCACGGGAAACTCATCTTCCATGCAGTTGAGTTGCAGCCGCGTACCGGGCGGGTACTTGCGGCGCAAGTGTTCAACATATGCTTTGTTTGAATAATTCATATACATCCTTCTTTCTTGAATTATTTGGATTCAATTCCAAAAAGTGCGTGACATTTTACACTTTTTGGCGTATACTATCATTAAAAGTTGCGGAGGGTTTATTATGCGGATTACCAGAACTGAATACCTGAATAAACTGATTGCGTTTAAGGACAAGCAACTCATCAAAGTCGTAACAGGTATCCGCCGCTGCGGAAAGTCTGTTTTGATGGAAATGTACCAAGATTGGCTGCTGCAGAATGGCGTCGAACAAGACCAAATTATTGCCATCAATTTTGAGGATATGGATTTTGAGGAACTTACCGACTATAAAAAACTGTACGCTTACCTGAAAGACCGTCTTGTTCCCGAAAAGATGACTTACATTTTTCTGGATGAGATACAGCACGTCACGGATTTTCCTAAAGTGATCGACAGCTTGTATATCAAGAAAAATGTAGATATATACGTCACAGGTTCCAATGCCTATATGCTGTCCAGTGAAATAGCCACCCTTATTTCCGGGCGCTATGTGCAAATCGAAATGCTGCCGCTTTCTTTTAAGGAATATATGCAGAGTACCGGCAGTATGGAAGATCGCGGAATAAAATATACCGAATATCTGGAAAACAGTTCCTTTCCCTATGCGCTGGAACTTAAGGGGCATCCGAACGAGATTCGGGATTACTTGGATGGCATTTTCAACACGATTGTCGTAAAAGACATTTTGACACGAAGAAAGATCCTCGATCCGTTGATGTTGAAAAGTGTGCTGCGCTATGTTTTTGACAACATCGGCAGTCCGCTTTCCTCCAAGAAAATCGCAGACACCCTGACATCCGAAGGACGAAAAGTTGATGTAAAGACCGTCGAACGCTATCTTGATGCGCTGATCGAAAGCTACATTATCTATCCCGCACAGCGGTATAATGTCAAGGGTAAGCAGTATCTGAAAACTTTGGGAAAATACTATGTCGTAGATATCGGTATGCGATTTATGCTGCTTGGCAAACGCAATACAGACGCAGGTCATATTCTGGAAAATGTGATTTATCTGGAACTGCTGCGGCGCGGCTATGATGTGTATGTCGGAAAGGTCGATTCTTTTGAGGTCGATTTTGTGGCAATGAACGGCAACAGTACCTTCTATTACCAAGTGGCACTTTCCGTTCGTGATGCGGACACCCTGCAACGGGAGCTGCGACCCTTACTGTCCATCCGCGACCACTACCCCAAATATATTCTTACGATGGACGATGATCCGGAGGAACAGTATGACGGCATTCGCCGCATCAATGCGCGGGATTGGCTGCTGGGTCTTACAGATTAACGTGTTGTAATATCGGGGCGGCGGTCACGCGCGCGTTCCTGTTCGCGCTGTTGCTGCGCGGCGCGGTCACGGCGGGCTTCGGTGAGGTGTTGCTGCACTTCTAGGGAGTGTTCTGCGATTTTGCGGCAGAGCCGTTCCTCTTGGCGAAGCTGTTTTAGGGCTGTGTGGACCGATTCACATTGCAATTGTACATCATCGGTTTTGGGTAGTTGCTTACGCTTTGTCTGCAACTGCCCAATTTCTGTTTGCAGGGCTTTTCGGTGAGTTTCCAGCTGTGCCAGCGTGTCAATGTTGTGCTTGGATAAGAATTCCATTTGCCGGATTCTCTGATCCAGCTTATAGGCATCCTGCCGCACGGCATAGCTGGGGCGGCGCGGCTTGCGGGGGAGTGCGCCCAATTCGTATAGATAGCGATAATACAACGCCCGCAGGCCAGTCAGCTTGCGGCGGGGCTTGCCGCTGCGCAGACGGCCATGTTGGATTGTTGGTGGATTTTCAACATAAGGACGGTAGCTTCGTGGATACAGGATGCGCGTCTGGATGGCTTCTGGCGTGTACCGCTTGCCCAGCGTTTTGAATCGAACAAAGCGCTCTTTTCCGGACGGACGCAGGACGGGATACTTGCGCCCCATGCGCACCTCATAGCCATTGCGCTCCAGCGCGTTAAGAAACTGCCGCCATGTAAGGCTTTGTTGAATCGCTTCGTCCACATCCTGTCGGATGGCGGTGCGCCAAGTGGGCTGACCGTTCTTCTCGGCCAGCCATTCGACGTAGGGCTTTGCTACATGCTTTGAGTTTTCGGTGTCGATGACGGACAGCTTATATTTTCGGCAAAGTTCATCTGACACCGCGCGAATTTCCGTCACATAGCTTTTATAGTTGCTGCGATACTTTTTGCCATCCACACAGCTGACCGAGTTCCAGACAATATGCGAATGGATATGCCCGGTGTTCAGGTGTGTGCCGATGACATATTCATACCGCCCGCCCAGCACACGGTCTGCAAGTTCTTTGGCGATTTGGTGCGCCAGTTCGGGTGTGACCTCTCCTGCTGCAAAACTCTGTACAAGGTGGTATCCCTGCACACCGCCCGACTTGTGCCAGCGTTCCTTGGTTTGCCGCATATCGGCAAAGGCGGTTTCCAGCGTGCAGGCATACGAGCTTTCAAAGCAGGATTGCTCTGTTTTATCGCGGTTGGCGGCATAATCGAGGGCGTCCTGCAAGGATACAGCCGTGGTCTTTTCTTTGTTCATCACATACTTCACCGCTCGGTCAAGGCGGCGGACAGGGATCACGGATGTGTAAGCCATACAGCTTGCCGTTTCCGTCAATGGGCAGCACCAGCCCGGTGGCACGCTCGACCAGATAGTAGCGGCCCATGTACAAGTTGGCAAAAGCCAGCTTGCCGTCCTTGATTTGGGCGGAAGCCACAAGTCGGTCTTTCTGCAAAATGGGCAGGTAACCGGTATCCCAGCTGCCGTTGGTGAGGACAGTGGTATGCCAGATGGGTTGACCGTTGACATCCGTGATTTTGCTGTAGTCCACAATGCCGGTCACGCCGTCCGGGTGCGTGATATTCTCGGCGGCGTACAGATCGTACACAGCACCTTCCAGCGTAGTATCTCCGTTTCTGCCCGCAGCCAGATACCGCGCGGCATCCAGATCCACTTTTGTCAGCATGATATTGCCGAGGACACGGTCGTTCTGCATCTTGTCGGCATTGGCGTGCATGGTGTAGGAATCTTCGTTGTTGGCGATACCGGTGGGGTCTGTGGCGTAGGTCTTATCTGCGTTGCGGCTGCCAAAAGTGATGGTGACCACACCTTCACCGGTGTCGATGAGCGTGCCGCCGCTGTTGGTCATAGTGATGTCGGCGTTATGATCGGCGTTCCCCAGCCAAATCGTCTGACCGTCCAACGCTTTCGTGATTTCAAAGGCATACGCCCGCTTGCCAAGAACAGAACCTGCCGTGCCGGGAGCGTTTACATCCGTCCAGTCACCATAGTACCCGCTGGGTGCGCGGCTCTCCACGATGACGAACTTGCCCTCGTTGCGCTGGGTGTAGAATAAATCATCCGAACCGCCCGCATAGTCACTGTGGTTGATGACCTTGTAAGTGCCGTCACTCTGGCGCTCGACCTTGTACCGGTTGTATCCGTCAAACGGGATATAGCACTGCCGAACAGTATCCCACTCGAAAATTTTGAATTCAGCGTCACCCTTGATACGCTGCTTGGTTTCGCTGTCGATTTTGTCAATGCCGACTTTTACCGACCATTCATCGTTTTTCATCGGGTAGTCGTTCGAGCTGTTGGCAGGAACCGTAATGGTCTGGTGGCTGCCCAATGCGCCCGGCGTGGAATCAAAGCCATGCGGGATGGTGATTTCATCATAGCTGAATGTAATATTGGCAAGCTGCGCCCGCGCCGAGGCAATAGCGGCATCCACCATGCCCTGCGCTTCGTTCTGCAGCTGCCCGATGGCCGCATTCTTGGCAGCTTCGGCAGCGGCGTCTGCTTCGGCTTGGCTGGTGAACGGTCCTTCCTGCCCGCTGAGCGTACTGGTGCTGGTCTTGGACACCTCGTAGTGAACCGTCCATGTGGCAGAACCATCGCCGCCGTTGAGGTGAAAACTGTCATCCTGCGTGTGACCGCTTGTGGTAATGGTCCGCGCTGCGGCAGGACTCATCTGCCAGCTGCCGCCGTCCACGCTGCCGCCGGTCCGCCTGGGCGTGACGGTAATGACCGCCCCGTCCACCTTTTCCAGCGTGTTCAGCTGAACCTTGTCGGTGTTGACAGTGAATGTCAGATCAAAGCTGCCGTCGGCAGTCTGGGCGGGAGCTGTCCATGCAGCGGAATAGTACTTCGGTTCCGGAACACTCGGCACATCCGGGATCTCGGTGCCGCCCGCAATTTCTTCACCGACCAGTGCCACAACCTGCCACGCATACCCTGCGGGTGGGTTATAGATGTAGGTGTAGTAGCCGTTTTCCCCGGACTGCGCATCTGTACCGTTTACGAGTTCTTCCGCAGCAGCAATATAGGTCTGCGCCGCGTAGCTGTCGGGATAGTTTTCCATGATCCACTGCTGGGTTTCATCGTAAAGGCTGCCAAGGATGTTCGGCTGTTCTTCGCCGCCTTCAGGATCATCTTCAAGGCTTGCCACAACAGGACGGTCATCCAGCATATCCAGACTCAGCTGACCAAGACCGCCCCAGATGTTGACCTGGTTTGCATAGTGGTTGCCGGGGGTATACTGGCCGGGTTCAAGGCGGGACACATGAGAGAAGCTGTAGGTGGGGCAGCCCTTGGGCTGGCCGTTCAGGCCGTGGCTGCAGCAGTAGGCTTCCTGACCGTTGAACCAAATCAGCCATGTGCCGCCCTCCTTGGCAATACTGGTAATTTTGCCGGTGGCATACGGCGGAGTCGGTCCTGCAGCATAGGCGGCAATGCCGTCATCGCCGGTGTCGGCATACATCTGTGTGGGTGCGGCATCCTCGCTGATCTGTACATGGATAGCTTTTGACTGCGAACTGCCGTCCGAATCCTTATAGACAAGCTGCGCCGTAAAATCAGCAGAGGCTTTTACATACAGGCCGGTGGCTGCCGCCGATTGCTCTGAGTATGTCTGGTGCAGGATTTCAGCCTGTTCCCGATTGTCTGCCGGGATCGGCTCATAATCGGTGGAGAGATAGCTTAAAAGCTCCACACCGTCCGGCAGTATGATTTCGGATACCGCACCGTCTGCCGGGTATTCGACCTGCGCCAACAGCGGAACAATGGCATAGTCTGTACCGGGAGTTTTTCCGATTGTGACCGTGTTC
>ERZ1673736.2739-NODE-2739-length-18340-cov-6.452010_pt1 | contig 18340 bp, 10 predicted proteins | sample MGYA00580212_ERZ1673736 | MGnify/ENA primary metagenome ERZ1673736 (study PRJEB41218, sample SAMN15661752) | gut metagenome | host: Homo sapiens | place: Canada: London | collected 2015-08-20/2019-03-30 | study: EMG produced TPA metagenomics assembly of...
TAACACATCCAAACATACCTCCTCGGGCGTTGTCACCAAATCATAATACCCAACTTCTCCATTTATTATCATGGAACAATATTCCTCTGCCTTGCTCCAATAGTCCTCTTCCCCAAAAACTCCGGCACGCCAAGCGTAAATATGAGCCAGTAATGCCACGGCCGCACCTTTAGAACCATACTGCTTACAAATTTTCACATTCCCTATTTTCAAATCCTCGTATTTAGGCAATTCGATAGACATTAATGCCCATTTTTCTGCTTCTTCCAAAACTTCTCTCACGGAACTTTTAGCCCGAGGTTCATAAAGACCACCTTCTATAATAATAGGAGCTTCTCCAAAATCACGTGCCAACTGAAAGTAAGCCTGCGCCTTAGCAAAATACGCTTGCAATAAATATGGCTTCAACACATCTTCCGACAAGGGAAAACGCCACGCGTTTTCAATCAACAAATTTGCAGCATCAATAATATAATATTCTTTACTCCACGTATCAAGCAAAATCGGTAAACATTCTAACTCTTCGCCAAATTGTCGTTCCACCATTTCCCCGTATTCCGTGAACCTCACGGGTAAAGCCCGCAAATAGGTTTCAATACTATAAAGTAAAGAAGCCGCATCTTTTTCTGTTTTAAAAAAATTCGTGTAAGTCGTCGAATTCTCCGGTTGCACATTTACCCAATCAGTACATCCCATATTAAGTAACAACCCGAGAAACAATATTATCATACCTTTTCTCATTTCATTCAAAAATTAAGTGTTAAACCTAACGTCCACTTCCGGGGTAATGGGTATTGCGTTCCTTTATCCCGACCACTATAAATATCGATAACTTCAGGATTTTCTCCGGCATAATTGCTCAGATAACATAAATTCTCGATTGTAGCAAAAAGACGAACCCCGGAAAGTCCCACCTTTCGAACCCATACCTTGGGAGCATTGTATCCCAACGTGATTTGTTTAAGAGTTATTGCATTTACTTTTTCAATATTCGTATCTATATTCGTTTTCACGTCAAATCCTAATTTAGGCATATTGGCATCACAACCAGGATCTGTCCACCAGTGAAGATCACGATAATCCACAAACTTGGGTCCGACGACATTCAAGCTACCTGCCTTTTCGTTAATAATTTTACGTCCGATAGAAAAATTAAACAACACATTTAAATCAAAATTTTTCCATTGTAACTCATTCACCCAGCCCCCGTGAGCCAAAGGAAGAGGTGAACCGGCAAAATACAAATCGCCTATAAAATTATCTCCATTCAAATCTGTCAGATTATAACTCCCCACCAATCCACTAACTCCATTGTCAACACTCACTTTGCCAATAAACGTTTCTTCTCCATTAAAATTGTAATAACGCGGAACTTCATCTTCCGACTCGTAAAAACCATTATTTTGTGCCACATACATCCCATAAAGAGGGCGTCCGATCACAAATCTACCTATATCTTCACCACAATAAGATTTCTCAAAACGATTCCAATTTCGAGCAATATTAAATTTCATTCGCCAACTCAAAACATTTTCTCTTAGGATATCGGCCTGTAATTCTAACTCAAGTCCTTCATTAGAAATTGCCATGGCGTTTTCCGTACGTATATTCCTAATATACAAAGAACTAGGTAACGGGATGTCATAAATCAAAGAACTCGTGTATTTATAATAATAATCTAACTTCACGTTCAGACGATAATCAAACATATCCATATCCACCCCTAAATCGTATTGTTCCGTTTTTTCCCAAGTCAAATCGGGAGACACGGGTACATTCGTTTCTATACCCGGATTACCTTGAAAGAATATCTTCTGGATATTCAACAATCCATGTGCTAAATACGCAAATTTAAAAACTTGTCCGGAAGTTCCGTAACTTCCCCTAATTTTACCCCAGTTCAACCATCTCCCTGTCAAACGCTTGATAAATGGTTCCTCTGAAAAAGTCCACCCTAATGCAACCGATGGAAAATTCGCCCAACGATTCCCTTCTCCAAAGGTAGAACTTCCATCACGCCGGAAAGTAAATTCTAACAAATAACGTTGTTTATAATTATATCCTAAACGCCCAAAATAACTCACCATCACCTTTTCCGTGAATTCCGACGCATAACGAGTCATCGACTCCCAATTCCCGTCATAATCTTTCACCGAAGGTACTCTTACCGGATCAAAATAATAAACATAATCACTTGCTCCACCTTTTCCCCAACCATTGATATTGAATTCTTGTTCTTTATTCGCATTTATTCCCAAAAGGACATCTATACTATGCGTATCTTTGATCTTTTTATTAAAATGCAACAATTCCTCGGTAGATATAGACAAAACCCTTCCAATCGCTCCTTCCGACTTATTTTCATGATGAATTTCATCCAAATTACTTGGCGTAAACTTATTCATATTTCCCTGTGAATAATCTACATTACCAGAAGCTGAAAACGTGAGTCCCTTCACTATTTCATACTCGGCAAACAAACTAGCCATCAGACGATAATCATCTGTCCGGTCCTTTATACCACGTACTACTTTCAACCATTCCTCCTCCAAATCTGCATTTGCCGCGATATAAGTTCTCTGTTCTTCCGGAACCACATCCAATCCCTCGTAACGACTATCTGCATTTCCTGATTTACTCATCGTTCTATCCACGTATGAAAGATAAATACGCGTATCCAAACGCAATTTTTTAGATAAATAAGAAGTTAAATTCGAACGTAAACTAAAACGCGAATAGCCACTATTAATCATGATTCCATCTTCATCATAAAAACCCGCCCCAACAATATATTGAAAATTTTGAGAACCTCCCGATGCTTGAATATTTGCATTCAATACCTTACCTGTATTAAAAACATACTTCCACCAATTCTGTGAATTATTATAATAAGGATCAAGGCTATCCTGTAACCCATAATTTAACGTAGTAGCATTTGCATTACCATTACCCCAAAAAGCATCGTAAGAAGCGGGAGACCTTTTACCCCAAACATCTTCATAAGAGGTTGGATAAGTATACACCTGCCTTCTCACATTATAAGATGGTCGTACCGTGTTCCGCAATTTTATCACATCCAACCACCTTTCCATACGTCCTCCCGTTTGCGTGGGATATTCCATTAACTGGGAAATAGAATATGACACATTACCTGTAAATTGAGCCATCCCCTCTCGCCCTTTTTTCGTGGTCACCAAAATCACTCCATTACCTGCACGAGAACCATAAATAGAAGCAGCTGCAGCATCTTTCAACACCTGTACTGACTCAATCATACTTGGATCTAAATCTGCCAAAGTATTTGTACCCGTCACCGGGGAAACAAAAGAATGCATTGGCACACCATCCACAACCCACAGTGGTTGTCCATCACTCGCACCACTCACCAATAAAGAATTAAATCCACGCACCGCAATGACAGCCGCACTTCCCGGGGCTCCTGATTGCTGAATAATATTCACTCCCGCCAAACGTCCTTGTAACATACTGGTAATACTCGCCGCCGGAAGTTCTTTCATTTCTTCTGCCGTCACGGTTGAAATAGCACTGATCATTTCCCGCTTTTTCTGCGAACCATAAGCCCGCACCACAACTTCATCCAAATCCGATACGTCCTCCTTCAATACGATACGTAGCGTATCTGTTTTTGCTGTAAATTCCACTTGCTTTTTCTCGAACCCCACGAAAGAAAATTCCAATGCACCCTTTTGCAAAGGCAAATCTATTGCAAACCATCCCTTTTCATTCGTAGCCGTACCTATGGGTAAGCCAACCACTTTTACGGTCACCCCGGGCATTGACTGCTTTTTTGTGTCATATACAAACCCTTTTACCCGGACGCTTTTCACTTGTTCCTGTTTTCCTTTCTGCTCCTTCACAATCACCAAATTCCCCTCTATCAAATAAACAAACGGGCTTCCTTTAAAACATTGCTCCAAAATCTCTTCTATCGCCACGTTTTTCATGTCGAGCGAAACCGTCTTCATCTGTTTCACGGCATCGCTATCGTACACGAACGTGTAGTCGCTGTTCTGTCGGATATAGCGGAACACATCCACGAGAGAAGCGTTTTTCATGGAAATATCCATTTTCTTCTGCTGTGAATAGAGGTTTGATGCGTTCAGATGCATCGTACAAACAAATAGTAACACAAACCACGTCTTCATAATAATAAACATTCTAGGCAATTTCCTTCGACAGAAATCGCTGTTTCTCCATTTTTTTTTCATACTTTTGTTGATAACATTAAACAAAATCTCCATTGCCTTGGAGGTTGATATTTAATAAAAAGCGGAAAGTATGCCAGTACTCTCTGCTTTTTTATTCTTCCACGGTTATGATTCGCCCGTTAATTTTAAATTTCACCCGCCCGGTTTTCTCTATTTTCGACAACACGGTCGCTATGTTATCATAGCGTTCAATCTCCAACGAGAAATGGGCCTCCTTAGCCGACTCACTGGCAAAGAACACCTCCACATCATACCATCGCGCCAGTTTATCCATAATGTTCTCCAACGAGGCCTCCGAGAAATAACACACTCCCTCAATCCAACGCACCACTTCTGCCGCATCGACATCACGAATGACGAACTCACCCTCTCCTGCAACTACTTGCTGGTTCGGAGACATGATATAATGGCGTTGGCCATCGGACACGTTTACACGTCCCTCCACCAATGTCGTTGTGATTGCTTGATTCTCCGGGTAGGCTTCCACGTTAAAAAAGGTTCCCAACACTTCGACAGATACCCCTTTCGTTTTCACGATAAAAGGTTGTCGTTCATTTTTTGCTACCAGGAAACATACCTCCCCTTCCATCTCCACCTCCCGCCGTTCACCGGGGAACTGCACCGGGTAGACCAGTTTGGATTCAGAGTTCATCCATACCCGTGTACCATCCGCCAGTAACAACTCATATTCTCCTCCCCGGGGAACGATCAGCGTATTGTATTTCACAGGGGCAGAAACGGGTAGTGAATCCCCCGACTCGTATCTTAACCCACTCCCCGAGGCCATGATATTTGTCCCCGCTCCTGCAATAACCACGTGACGTGTTGTATCAGTAATATTCACGAGACTTCCGTCATCCAGAATTAATTTAGCCTTGTACTCCTTCACGTTGTTCTCCACGGATCGAGCGATCTGTAGGGGCGTTTTGGTCTCCCGAAGTTGTAACACAAATATGGCACACACGCCTACCGCCACAACCGCGGCAGAATACTTCCACCAACGTATAGTACGTTTACGAGACAATTTTTGCTGGAACATATCCCATTCTCCTGTCATATTTAACTTGCGCCCCTGCCGGATATCTTCTCTTAGCCTACTCTCGATGCGGGTTACTTCTTCCCGATATCTAGCGGACGATCCTACCCAAGCCTCCAACTCGTCGGCTTCTTCTTCCGAAATCGTACCGGATACTTTTCGGGCTATCAACCGGGCTATTTTATATCGTTCTGTCAATCGATTCATAAATCTATCGCTTATTTTGCCCCTATAACAACTGACTTTTTAAAGTGGGTGAATAAAATCACAAAAAAATTATACATTTGTGCATACAAAAATTCGTGCAATGGATAAGATGTTAATAAACAACAACAATTTTAAATTCTTTTTCCAAGAATATTTTGAGCCTGTATTTCAATTTGCCCGAAAATACACGGAAAATGATGCCATTGCACGGGATTTCACGCAAGATGCATTTATTAAATTATACGAAAAGCGCAAAGATTTCGATGTCATTGAAAAAGCCAAATCTTTCCTTTACACGACGACTCGTAATCTTTGCCTGAATCATTTAAAACATAAAAAAATTGAACACCAGTATTTCCAAGAGGTAAAAATCGAAGACGAGGAAGCAGAAGAACAATTTTACCTGGAAGAGGTGACCTACCAGGAGACGCTCCGCATCTTACGGGCCGCGATAGATCAACTTCCTCCTCAAACCCGGGAAGTCATTCTTGTCAGCCTAGATGGTAAAAACAATAACGAGATTGCCGAAACTCTTGATATTTCTGTCAACACGGTTAAAACTCTAAAGAAAAACGCGTATAAATCTCTACGCGAAAGCCTCGGTTCACGTAATCTATACATCTTGTTGTTTCTTTTAAAAAATAAAAAAACATCCCATTTATGATCACTTACCTCCAAATGAATAAATCCATCGAAAACACCAAAACTCTTTATTTGGAACTCAACAAAGAACAGTCCTATTTTTACGTTGAATAAACCATAGTCTTAAATTGCTATTTCCCTCTAATTCTATTCATGTTGTTTTTTTAAAATAACTAGAAAATGGCATCAATATCGGCATAAAAAATACTAAAGCTATTATTGAAAATAGTAGTCCTCCGATTGTTCCAATGGCGAATGAAAACCAAAACTCTTCTGCTTTCGGTCCATCAATCAAAAATGGGATCAAGCCAAGTACCGTTGATATAATAGTTAATAGCACGGCAATAATCTTATGGTTATAAGCCTTCACGTAAAGTCGAACCGGGTTAATCCGATTTAGCCGTCCAAGATTTCTGTTTACGAAACCATTATATTCATTAATCACGTAAATTGCCGCATTCACTACCAAACCACTCAACAAAACAAGTGATGCGAAACCACCCGTTCCAAAATTTACCCCTGAAAAATAAAATGTCAGGAAAGTACCTATAAACGAGATAGGAATCAACGAAATAATCACAAGAGGCTGCCGCAGAGACTCAAACAGTATCGAGCAGGTAAAAAAGATTATCACAACAATCAACAGAATTAACCAATATTGGGAACCTCTATCATCGTACCACCCGAAACTCTGGTTAACCGTCCGGAAACCGACAGGCAAAATAGCATTAATCTCTTCGGTTGTCTTTTTGATAAACTTATCCGACAAATCATACGATCCCATAAAATTAAAAGCCACCTGCAACGAATACACCTGGTTATTTTTCGTAATTCGTGCAGCAGCATTTCGTTTTCCTATCTCTCCGATATTAGCATAACAAATCTGCCGATCTCCTGCAGTTAAATAACTGTTCATCAAATGCCACACATCAAACTTATCACGTTCCGAGGAATGATAATCAATTGCAATCCGTTGATCTTTATTCCGATACGTTCCAACAGTTCCCTCATCCATCAGTGCGGCCAAAGTTGAATAACATTGTCCCAAATTCAAACGATTAAGAGCAATTTTTTCCATATCATATTTGATATACATCTCCGAAGTCGGTTCTCCTTGCGATTGCCAATAATCAGAACTTCCCAACTCGATTCCCACGTCATTCACTCGTTTATTAGCCTTGACCTTCTCGGCCACCATTTCCGCATACTTATACAAACGATCATAATTATACCCGCTCAAACCGATTCGATGTGATTTATGTCCCAATCCCAGCGAATTGGAAAATCCCCGTTCACTAACACCCGTTGTACTCCAATCTACACCGCCAATCAACAAAGCCTCTCGAATAACCTGTGATTCCAGATATTGAGGGAAAGCCCCATCCTTGTGTTCATCGGTAAATTCGACCTCGATGGAACCGCTTTTACCATCCACTCGGGTCACGAAACGTTTTATCTCCTTGAATTTGGCTAAAAAACGATCCATTTGCCACATCTTTTGATTAAGCACCCCGGCATCATCCCCTTCTGTCAATTGAGCAGAGATATAAAGTTTCACCTCCCGTTCCCGTTGAGAAAAAGTACGTGATGACTGGATAGATGAAAAAAGCCGTAATGTCCCACCAAACACCTTTTCCAATGGCTGGCGTAAAGTTCCCTGATAAAAACTACTCCCTATAGTCTTATTATAAAGATCTTCATACCACGCCATCTCTTGTTTTTCTTCCATTCGGTAATAATAATCACTTTTACCTAATTTAGAAGGCAGCAAATGCACCGGGATTCCAAATGCAAGTACGAAAATGGTAATATATATCCATTTCCGTTTCTGTGTAAAAGTAATATAGCGTGTATAAAACCGACTCCAATTCACGATTCTTTTTAAACGCTTACAACTTTTTTTTCGTCTGCCGACAACACAACCCGTTATGATCAATAATTGCAGGCACGAAAAAAAGAGCCACAAACAACGCCACAATCAGGTTAATAATAATAATCGTGGAAAAATGATTCAACGCTCCTTTCACGTAATCGGGCATAAAAAAGACGATCACCAATGAACCGATTGTAGTAAGCAATGCCGCCAGAATAGCGATAAAAGCACTCCGGTTATGGTAATAACTATAATGATCGACCATCACAATAACAGTATCGATCATAATACCCAACGAGACAGCAACACCCGCCAACGAAATCAAGTTAAGCTCAACATCAAACAAATAATAAAAAATAACGGCTATCAACACGTTGGCAAATAATGAAATCGCTATAACAGAAAGATAACGTCTGCTCCGGCTAACAATCCAAACAAACAGGAACAATATCGCCAAACATAAAAAAGTACGTTTAACCAATTTCACAAGTTCCTCCCGTACCTCCTTAGCAGCATCATTCGTGAGTGTCACGTAAAATCCATCCGTCAAATTTGCTTGAATCTTTTCCATTCGCTCTCGAATTTCCGCGGATGCTTTAATAATATTTGTCTCCGTGTCTGCAAAAATGCTCAAGTAAATCGTATTCAAACCATTGATACGATAAAAGCTGGTTTCTTGTCGCTTTTTGTAATCAAATTTAGCAACATCATTCAAATAGATAATTTTACCATCTATTGTTGCCAAAGGAGTTTTACCAATATCCGGCCCCAACCGTTCGGTCTCTAATAATAAAGTAATACGCTCTTTATTCCCGTCACGATCAATTCGATCAACATCCCCGACAATAGAACGTTGTCCCAAAAAGTTCTGAAGTCCCGACACGATAACATTAGATTCAAGACCATACCGCTGCAATTCTATCGGGTTATACTCAATATCCAGGTAAAGTGGCATAGCCCCCCCGACCGACACATCCCGCACGTAATCGATCTGTGTTAAATAAGGTTTAATATTACGCTCGACATAGTCTTTTATATTAGCGGGATCCATATCGGCATTGATGATATAAGACAAGACCTGTTGTGTGTTCTGTCGAAGCCTTCCCCCGATATTCCCTCCTTGTAAATAAAGACCACCCGCACCCTCCGGTAATTTCTCGGCAATCTGTTTCAGCAATGATGATATTTCAAAACGCACGGCCGATACGTTAGCTTTCTCCTTGAGCACGACAGTCACACTTCCGTTTCCTTGTGATGACACGGAAGAAGTTTTCTCCACGCCCACCACCGAGGCAACCAATCCCTCTACTTTAGAGGTGATTTCCTGCTCTATGACCCGTTGTGATGCCCCGGGCCAACTAAACGAGATACTCAGCCTTTTCCCCTGTTCCGGGGATGGATGGTAAGAGATGCGTAACAGAGGTATCAAAGCACCTCCCACCACCATCAACACCGCCATTATCAAAATAAGTGAAAAGGTGGGAATACGTTCTAAAAATCCCTTTTTCTTTATATCATTACTCATAAAAATCAGTGTTTACGGTAGATCACGTAATAAATCAACGGTATAAAGAACAAACTGACAATCGTCCCGACGCTCATACCGATAATAATAGAAAGAGATAACGGGTACTGCAAATCTGACCCCATATCCACCCGGTTCAAGAAGGGAGCAATAGCCAGTATCGTCGTCAGCGAGGTCATGATGATCGGTTTTAACCGACTGTGACCAGCGACAAAAACCGCCTTTAGTAACGGTATTCCGTTTTTACGAAGGCGATTAATCGTATCCACTTTCAAAATAGAATCATTGATAATAATACCACACATCACGACCAAACCTATCATCGACATGATATTCAAACTCTCGCCAAATATCCAAAGCCCAAACAAAACGAAGAAAATATCAACCACAATTTCTGATAGAATAATAAGCGGCTGTATGATACTTTCAAACTGGGCCGCAAGAATAAAATAGAGTAACGAAATAGCAACCAACAGGATAACGATCAACTCCCGAATACTCTCCCGACTCGAAAAATACTCTCCCGTAAAGGTCACGAAAAAGTCCTTATCCTCCTTAACAACCTCTTCTACCGTCTCCATCACCCGTTTCACGTCAGCATCGTCCACATCTATGACAACCGGGTAATAATCCCCCCCACTACCGGAATAAAGTTTCTTAAAATCCTCGCCTTTGGTCTCGTTGATTACCATTGAGAGAGGAATTTCAACCCCGTTACGATTACGCACCTTGCCCGACAAAATATCCGATGCCTCGGCCCGCGTATCACCCGTGGTCACGGGAACGGAATACCCCCCTTGATTAATACGAAACAAGGTATTCTGGCTAATCATATTTCTCATTTTCGCGTAAACATCACCGAACGTGACCTCATGGATTGCCATTGCCTCCACATCAGCTATATAACGAATATTCTGCTCCATCATCGCCGGGGGAATCAACACGCCCGGCAGGGCTTTTTCTATCTTGTTGACCACACGAGTTACCTGCTCTACCGTCGGAGCCTGTCCTTCCTTACTATGCAATCTTGCAACAAGCGTGCTTCCTTTTTCCGCAAATATCATATTAAAGATATTACCGGAAACTTGAAAAGAAACTTGTGCTTTCGGGTAATTCGAAACCACGTAATCTGAAATTTTCCGTTCTATCCGTGTCAAGCTCTCGGCATCTTTAGCCTTAATATAGATCACGCTTTCAGAAGGAGTGATCTCTTTGGTATGTGACATCAGAAACTGTTGAACACCCACCATCGAGGTTGTTTGCAAAATAAAGCTATCTACTTGTGCCAACAGTCTGTAAACACGCAGATCATTTTCTTCCAAAGAAATACCGCTATTCCAATCAATTGTCAAAATCGTATCGTCATGCAATATTCGAGGCAAGCGACTCTTCTCCACCATTTGATAAACGAAATAAGTAAGAGGAACAAGTAGTACAAACCCGATAATCAGCAACCGACCATGACGTAACGTCCATTTTAACCCGATCTCGTACGGACGATAGTAGTCAAACGTGAAGAATCTCGCGATAAACCAATTCTCCGTCCATGCCGAACGTTTGCGATACATCAGATAAAAATACACGGGCAGAACAAGCACCGACACCAATAATGACGCGAACAAAGCAACCGTCACGGCCATTGCCTGATCATAGAAAAGTGCGCCGGCCGTACCACTTAAAAAGATCAGCGGCAAAAAAACGGAACAAGTAGTCAGCACACTACTCAACATCGGGGTAAAAACCTCCCCCACCGCTCTGGAAATAGCATCATCAAGCCGCAATCCTAATCGCCACTTCTGAAATATATTATCTATAACAATAATCGAGTTATCGACCATCATTCCCGTCCCGAGAATCAACCCCGATAGCGATATAATATTCAGAGATATACCCAAAACATGAAAAGCCAGAAGCGTGACCACAAGTGACAACGGAATGGTTATAACAATCAGTACCGGAGAACGTAAATCCTTCATAAATAAAAAGATAATTAATGCCGCCAGAATAGCACCGACCAATAGATTACTACTCAAATTATCCATGGAATACGATAACAATTTGGTCTGATCCCGTGTCAACTCAAACCGGATATTAGGATATTCCCTCTCCAAATCAGCAATCAACGTGGCAATACTTTCCTGCAAATCAGCCATCTTGGCATCGTTCTGTTTTATAATTGCCAACGTAACAGCCGGATCATCACCACTACGTACCAAACCGTTCCGTTTCGCCGGACGCTCCACGATTTCACACAACTCTTTGAATTGATAAATTCGCCCGTTATGATTGATATATATATTCTCAATATCTTCTTTCGAGATAATCCGGGAATCAAAGTGAATACTGTAACGATATTCTCCGTCTTTAATACTTAATGCTCCTAAGGATACATTATTATTGTTAATCGCATTTTCAAGCAAATCAATACCCACGCCCATAGAAGTCAACTTCGTGTAATCAGGAATACAAAGTAGCTCGGGAGTTACAACACCACTCATATCGACCATCGCCGTCTGTGGTAGTTGTTCGATACGTTTTGAAATAACATCCCGGGCAAATTGCCCCAGTTCACTGAAATCAATTCCGGCCTCACGCGGCCTGTCATGCTCTTTGGGCGCCACGTTTTTTAACGACAGGTTAAGATAAAAAGCCGGGATATCGGTCACACTAGCCTTGATCACCTTGGGACGTTCTATATCTTTGGGTAATGTCGCGACAGCTCGATCCAACTTCTCGTTCACGTCAATAAAAATGATGTCAACATTACTGTTCGGCTCAAAATCCATATATATAGCTCCCGCATCCGCTCGCGCTTCTGCCGTTATATTTTTCAATCCGGTCACCTGAGACAACTGATTTTTCAACGGTTTCAAAAGCGTGTTATCCACCTCCCGAACCGACAAACCGGGAGCCGACACCTGGATCGTGATCTGCGGGATATCAATAGCGGGCATAAGTGACACGGGCAGGTACCCCATCGCCACGATACTCAACACCACGATCGCGACAACGCTCATGGTAACCCCAATAGGACGCTTTAACAATTCCTTTACCATGATTACCGTCTATTGTTAGGTGTCACATCCGTTCCGTCGGCAAGATTCAAATTATTGGATGTAATAACAACATCCTCTTCCGAAATAACCGTCTGTTTCTTTTCACTCCCTTTAATCACGTGGGAATCAATATTCGACATCACGACATCAACATACGTCCAAACCGCTTTCCCCTCCCGATAACAGAACATCACCTGAAAACCATCCCGCAGAACCACCGCATCCTTGGGAACTACGAAACTATTCTTAATCTCTCGCTCAAGTATAATCTTCACGTTCATCCCTTCCATCAAGTAGCGGTCAGCATTACGCACCCTTGCACGAATCTTCACCTGTCCGTGTTCATCAATCAAGGGATTTATCTCTGTCACATCTCCATAAAACGTCTTTTCATCATTAATAAACGGGATAATCTTCACATGTTGCCCTTTTGTCACCTCTTCGATCTCCGCCTCCAATATACTGAACTCGACATCAAAATACGAATCGTCAATTAACGTACATAACTTATTGGCGGAACGATCATATATCTTGGCATCCAGATTGGCAATACGCCCACTGAAAGGAGCAATCAAATAACAACTTGCCAAACGGCGTTTTACTGCCTCCAACTGATCAATTGCGTTATCATAACCGGACGAAATCTTCACATTCCGCAGGATAGCCGTCGGAATCCCTGTCGTGTCTGCCGAATATCCCTGCCCGATTAACTTGTCCTGTAAATCTATATTCGCCTTTTCCATCGCCCGGTAACTTTTTTCCAATTCAACTTGAGCCTCTTTCATATCAAGAGTTGCCAGTACCTCTCCTTTTTTCACGTATCCCCCGTTACTTCCGTTGATCGCTGTAATCACGCCCGTACCGTCAAAACTGAGATCGCTTTTAAAAACCGCACGCAACTTACCGTTACACACGATCTGTTTCTGGAAAGTTCGTTTTTTCAACACTAGCGTGTCAACCGTGATTAACGGACTCTGGCTTTCACTTTTACCGATTTCTTTCTCGTCTTTCTTTTTTTCGTTACCGCAAGCGATCGCCCCCAGCACGATCACGCTCAACAACAGGCTTCTATACAGGTTCATTTTCATTATCATTAGTATTTTCACGAGTGACTATTTCTCTACTATTTTATCAAATTCAGCACTGATATCTCTTTTGGATATAAAATCGTACAGGGACAACTTGCGCAATTCGAAATAAGCGTTCCAGAACGTACGCAGTTGATTGATATACTGCTCGCTGGCACTATCCAGTTCCTTTTGGGCCGTGTTCAGGTCCGTTACCGTGATCCCCCCGTTCTGGAAACGTTTTTTGGTGATATCGTAACGCTCCTCCGCAACCTGTAAGGCTTTGGCTGATATATTACACTGCCGGGCTTGATTGTTGAATTGCATCACCTTGATCCGGATATCCTGCTGGAATTTTGTCTCCTCTTGTTCCAGTTCCGTCCGGGCCAGGCGAGCCTCCGCTTCAGCCATCTTGACACGCCCGCGGCTCATTCCCCAGTCGTAGATGGGCATGGACAAGGATAACCCGACTACCTCGCGGTCTTTCAAGCGACTGTACACTCCTTGCAGGTCATCCCCGGTTTGTGAGAATCCCAGGTTAGCCCTCAATTCCACCTGGATACCCCGGTCCGCTTTCGCCTGGGCCACGCTTTTCAACGAGTTCAATTCTTTTATTTTAAGCGACACGTTGTGAGAAGAGTTTTGCAACGCCTTGTTTAACACGAAATCGTATTCCATGAACACTTCCGGCACGTTCATCGGCGGTTGTAACTCTATAAACGTGCTTTCCGCCACTCCCAGGTATGATTTAAAATTAAAAAGCGCCACCTCCAAATCCACCTTACTGTTACTTACCGTTAACTCCGCGTTCATCATGGACAATTCCAGCTGCAATAACTCGCTTTTAGTCACCGTGCCAATGTCATGCCGTTGTTGAGCGATCTTGTACATGCCGCGGGTATCTCTCAAGTTCTCCTCGCTTTTCCTGTAACTTGTCTGGGCCGACAAAACCGAGAAGAAATAAGAGGTCGTTTGAAGCGTTATACCCTCCAGCGATTCCAGGTACTGTTTCTTGGCCTTCTCGTACTGCAAGGGCTCCGTTTTCTTCTGCCATTTCAGCGTGTTGAAAGAACGTAGCGGTTGCGTGTAATTGATCGTGACCGGGTTCGAGTTATAAGTTTTCGTGTCGTAAGAGAACTGGTCCAGGCGGGCAAGCGAGGTGTTAAGAGACACGTTTCCCCCCGTGAGCGCAATTTTCTGGTTGATGTAAACGGACAAGTCATTACTCAAGGTGTTGTTCGCCACGTAACTGATGCGCCCGGTTTCCGGGTCTCTCACGTCAACCAGCGAACGGTTATAATTACCCAGGTTCCCGCTTAAATTAAGCGAGGGCAACAACTGGGCCTTGTAGGAACGAAAACTCCAGTATTGCGACATGAAACTGAGTTGCACCATCTGGGCCTGCGGGGAACGGGCGTGAGCGATCTTGATCGCCTCCTCCAGGGTTAGCTTACCTGTGACCGGGTTCTGTCCCACGCCAAAACTGCAAACTAGCCATCCCACGAATAATAATAATAGTCTTTTTTTCATTCGATATATTTGTTATTGTATTATCATTTTAAAGTTTCACATCCAGCATTTTTCTAATTTCAAACTTCATCTCGTCCACGGCAAGAGAAGGCACCTTGGGACGTTTTCCCAGCAAAATACGGCCATAATAATTCATCATCGTCGTGTCACCCCGTTCGGCTTCCAGCTTGGTCAACAAGTAGAGCGGGTAAACACGATTCGGACACGTGTAATAAGCTCGCAGGTAAGCCGCCGCTCCCTGGTCATACTGCTTTAATGCCAGGTAATTATTACCCGCTATATTCCAGAACATGGGATCAGCACTGTGTCTGGCTCCTCGCTTCAGCACGATATTACTCTCCTCGTATCGTCCCACCTTATGAAGTGAATGACCATATTCAAATAAAAATTTAAAATCATTCTTCAAGACCGGATAAAGTTTCCCGTACTCCTCGACAACGCTTTGATAATCCTCCCACGTGTAATAAACAGCGTTATTTTTCCACTTCCGGTATGCCTCTCGGCGACCAAACTCTCGAAAGTCAAAAAACAAGACCACGATACCCATTATTCCGAACATCAAAACATTCACGTAACGCCCTCCCCTTACCCGCCGATCCGGTAACTGTGCCACGGCAAAAAGAAAGACGATCGCGATAGACGGGATATAAAAGGTGTACGAGAAAAATGACGCAACAAGCAATGCCACCGCCACGCAACTGTAGGCCGTCAGTCTTTGTAGCTTAAAAAACAGAACCATTGCCGCCAACACACCCCCTACTGCCCCCAACAACAAAAACAAAGCAAGTGGTTCATTAAATGCAGACTCCACGACTCCTGCCATTTCTACATGGCGATTGTCCTGTTCCAACACCTTCTCTTTTTCAAAATAATCATGTTGAGCCCCTGCAAAAGCCCTCTCGAAACCATCAATCCCAACCCCGAATAAAGGAGTTTTCCAATAAGCAGACACCGTATTCTGCCAAATAAAAAGCCGTCCGTTGGCCGAATCTTTCTTTAACAGGTAAAATAACGTCAAGACCACGATCATTCCCACGATGCCGCCACCAATCACCCACCGTCGCCTCATGTTAACCCACGCTGCAATCTCTCCGCGATAAAGCAACATCACCCCGACCAACGCTCCGATCCATCCGGCACGGCTCATCGTCGGAACCATAGCTACCAAGGTGACACCAAATGTCACGCAAGCCGTCACGTAACGCACAAACATCAGGTTAATACCCACCTTCCGGTATCCCTTTTTCATCATCGCGACAGCAAGCACGAACACTCCTGCCAAAAAGATACCGCAAGGTCCGGGATTAAAAAATGACCCGGTCACGACAAAACGGAGGTGATTTGAAATACCATATCCCAGTAGTTGTCCTAACACCAAGCAAGACTGGTAAATCCCGCCAAACATCACGGCAAACGAGACATAATTAGCCAGCAGCATGGCTCTTATCACCCGAAATACGGCATAAAGAGCAAAATAAGAAAGACTTAAATAGAACTCTCTACTCTGCATCGCGTGGGTCAAGCTTGCATGAATCAACAAGTAAACAAACAACACGAACACCATTGCATCTCCCCGGTAAAGCACTTTAGGAACTTTTACCAAACACACGATCGCCACCATTGCCCCTAACAACAAAGCAAAGTAGTTCGAGGTGTCGATTCCCCCGTAAAGGCCATCCGTCACCTGAAACTGGCTTAGCAAAAGCATACATCCACCCAAAAATACAATGGCTCTCGTCATCATTAATCATTCTTTAACAAATCATCCACGCTTATGGTTGTCAAACACGTTTTATCCCCATCTTGGTTCACCAGCAAGACCTTATCATCAAAAGCATACACGTCAACAACAGAATCCGAAGGGGAAGAATCAAACATAAATGATGCTGTTTTACCATTTGATTTGTTATAAACCCCCAAACACTTTTTTTTCTTCCATAAAAATCTAAAACAGAAATATTTATCCGATTCGTAAATATTCGATACTAATATGGCATAATCCTCCTCACTACTATTAATGAAATCGATACAATCATATTCGTCTCTCCAACTCAAATCAAAAGGCATGTTATTCTCACCAAAATCGATATAGTATTTTACCGACACATTTTGCTTATCATCAATGGCATAAATATTATTATAGAAATATCTGTAATATAGTATTTCACTAGGACGATACACGAAAAAAGGGTAACCGATATAAATCCCCGATTTTATCTTTAAATCCCCGATTTCTTTCACGAACTCAAAATTTTTATCATACAAATTCAACTCGCAATCTTCCATGCCACCATACGCACGTTTCCCCACGTAATTACCCTCAACCGTTTTTACTAAAACTTGGAATGGATTGTCTTCTCCATTATTCGTGACAAAGGTTACATCTGAATTCTTTCCATTTAAATCACATCGAAAAACTTTTTTATCCTTTACATCATACATACAAATAGTCTTCCCCTCGACCCAAGTATCCCAAAGATGGAGAAATGTTCTATTTTCTCCCCATTGTCCTGAAAAAGCCATCTTCTGAGTACCGGTTTGCACATCAAACCCTAAAACCTTATTTTTACACTGAACAATATATTGATCTCCAGCAAGCAAAACTTTTTTCACCTCATCAATCAATACCGACGTTCCATCATTCGTTAAGCAAATTTGTCTGGCATACTCTCCATGCATATCTATTTGATGCATCTTTTTCAAATCCATTCGAATGATCATTTCACGACTTACTTCAGATTGTTTACAGTCAAGAATACAGCTCAAAATTGCGCACACGATTAAATATTTACTCATACGATTCTCTTTATTTCATTTATTTACTTTCTTCAATAACCTATCCCAACGAAACTCACCGCTTTCACGATCACGGGAGTAAGTGATGCGAGTAACCACCCCGACAATAAACTCTTCAGGAACGAAACCCCAGTAGCGGGAATCATTCGAGTTTAACACCTGATCTCCACAAAAAAAGTAGTAATTACCTTGAAATATATACTCGGCAATCGGTTCGCCCCCCAAGGTCAATTGCCTCTGAGCATTCATCCTGAGTTTCTTCCCCGTCTCGTATTCAATCACCAACCGATAAAGTCGAAAATTAATCGTATCAAGTGTCACCAATCCCCCCTTCCGAGGCACGTAGAGAGGTCCGAACTCCTTGATTGTCCAACTGTAA
>ERZ1673736.2740-NODE-2740-length-18337-cov-5.334646_pt1 | contig 18337 bp, 12 predicted proteins | sample MGYA00580212_ERZ1673736 | MGnify/ENA primary metagenome ERZ1673736 (study PRJEB41218, sample SAMN15661752) | gut metagenome | host: Homo sapiens | place: Canada: London | collected 2015-08-20/2019-03-30 | study: EMG produced TPA metagenomics assembly of...
GCCCTTACGAAAGTTTATTTAAAATATGATTTGGCAAAATCTCAACGATTGAATAGTAATGAAGAAAAGAAGCTAATCAAACGTGTACTTGAAACTAATAATTTAGAATATTCAAATGGTAGAATTTCCGGTGAATTTAATGACGAAATTCCATTTGATTATCAGCTGGAAAACCTGTGTATTAAGCATTTTTCGTTCAAAGGCAAGAATTTAAGAAGACTTATAAGTAATGCCAGACAATGGTCTTTTGCCGCGGGCGAGTTAGCAGGAGTAAAAAAAGTATTATTTATTTATGATAGCGATTTTGAGGATAGAGATAACCTGAAAATTATTATTAATATTCTATCTAAGTATGCAGAAGTTCTTCAAATGGATGAAGGCATGGATTATATCCTAAAATCATGTATAACGTAAGAACATAAACGGCCATGAATATCTATCTGCATTAACAATACAAAAAAGAGTGAGTCTCAGCACACCGCACCAGCTCACTCTTTTCTCCTTTATTCGCTTTCCTGCGTATCTGTTGATATATCCGACCCGTCAGACACATCCGCCTCTTCGGTCGTGTCCGTCTCTTCCGTTTCTTCCTCTTCTTTCAAATCTTCAAGGTCAAAATACAGACTTTCGATACAGCTTCCGGAGACAGTATATACCTCGCTTCCATCCTGCTCCATGGCATAATAATTGCTTCCCGCCGCATTCCCTACAAGAACCGTTACCGTCTCTCCGCTCTCCGTAGTATACCACAGGGTGTAGACCGGATCTTCCAGACCATAGTCAGCAAGGCCGTCCGGATCTTCCAGCTTCCTGTCTGCGGATATATAGGCAATTTGGCTCAGCATATTTTCCACTGACGACTGGTTTAGATTTACTTCTCTGTCTGTCTCAGAATACCAGGTATCTTCTTCTTTTACAAAGCTTAACTCTGTCTCACCGTTAGAATAACCAAAGGAAGTAATTTCGCTGACATCCGTATCTGTCAGATAGATCTGCTCCGCCTCTGTCTTCGCCTGCTCTTCCTCCTGCGCTTTCTCGGTCCATACTTTCAGCGCCAGATAACATACCACCAGCACTAAGAACACTGCCAACAATATAAAGAATCCTTTTTTTGATTTCATACGGGGCCTCCTTCTCTATGCCTTTCTTCTCTTCCACCACTTCATGAAGCCGAATAGAAGTACAAGCGCCGGAATTCCCACAATCGCGACCATTCCTGTCACACCGGTATGCTTCATGGTATTGTAAGTAATCTCCAGGCTCTTCGCCTCGATAGCTACATTCTGCGTATCGTCAAAATTACTGGTGACTGCATTCATGAATAGATCCAGGTTCTCCAGCGTTGCCAGATTATCCGTAAGCTGACTGTCAATCAAACTGTCAGAAGACACTACTGTAAGCCGGCTCTCCTTCGTCTCTTCCTCAGAATCACTGCTTTCATCTTCTGCGTCTTCCTCCTCAGAGGAAATGGTTTCCGTGGCAACCGCTCCAAGCGTATAAGTGCCTTCCTCCTGAGTCTCTTCCGTCACTGCATACGCCTGGGAAGAAGTCTGCATAAATTCCGTAACGGAAATGGTATCCCGCGCCGCATCCGTCATTGTCAGGCCATGCGCATTCACCAGTAATACCATATCTGAGGACAGCCCTTCCGCCAGCTCTCCTGTTGCTGTGATTTCCGGGAAAATGTAGTAATAATTTCCCTGGTAATTGCGCTGCATATCCGCAATATACCCTTCTTCCCGCTGCATACCATATTCATTTAACAGCGCATCCAGATTCGGAGCATCTCCTTCCATCTCTCCAAGGATAATAAATACTTTTCCGCCCTCTGACATATAGGAAAGAATCCGTTCTTTTTCTTCTTCTGAGATATCAGCCGTCGGCGCATACAGCATCAATAGTTCGCAATCCTCCGGAATCTCATTTGTCATAAGAAGATTTACTTCTTCTCCTTCGATATTATTTTTCTCAAGCAATTCTGTTACCGAAGAAGAAAAAGTCTGCTCACCATGACCGGAAGTATAATACAGTTTTTTCGTTTCCCCGCTGGCGACAAAATTAATTGCGCTTGTGAATTGACCCTCTCCGTCAAACTCTGTAGGCGAAGAACTGCCGGTCATATAATAGGAGTATTCATCCGTCACCAGTATATCATCAAAGGTAACCGACGTGCTCTTTCCCGTCTCTTCACAGGAAATAAGGATTCCATCTGCCTCCATATTATTTTCCGTAAGCTCAGACGGATGCAGCACCGGATCCACCCATTCTACTTCTATCTTATCCGACAGCCCCGTATACTTTTTAAGAAAGGTCTGAATTCTTTCATCAGTCGAATCCTTCTCTGCAAATACAGTGAATTTTATTTCTTTATCCAGGGACTTAAGCATCTCTCTGCTCGTATCCGTAATCTCATATATTTTGTTGTCGCTGACATCAATATTGCGGTAGGACTCCGGTATCTGTCCCGCAATCATATTCACAACCACCGCAATGCCGATTACCAGAACAATCATTCCCACACTGTAGCTCCCGTTTCTGGAAGTCGTGCTTCTAAAAATCTTTTTTATTTTTTCCAACATTCTGACCTCCTAACTCCAGCGTCTCTTCTGAATCATCTGCATTGTCAGGAAAATAAATACTCCTGCCACCGTCAGATACCGGATGATCCCGCTGACATCTAAAAGGTTATTTGACAGAACTCCGGTAAAAATCTCTATCAAATCCAAATTTCCAAGAATATTTTGCAGCGCTCCTTCAAAAATACTGGAATTTACCACAAAGACAATTACGCCGCCCACAACCGCCGCTAACTCAAGACATGCGGCAAGCAGCCAGTTCTTCGTCATATGCCATACCAGCCATATAAGAAGCGTAGCAATACACAGAAGCCCCACCGCATTCGCACCTGCCGAACTTGGGAGGAAACTCATCACTCCGCTCCACAGATACAGGATAAGCAGAACACCAAAGCTTCCGATTGCTGCAAGAATCGCACTCTCTGTCAGAGAAGATATGAACATTCCAATCGCAATGTAAACACACCCCAGCAGGAAGAACAGCAGAATGGTAAGATAGTCCACCTTTAAATACGCGCTCCCCTGGGCCTTGATAATCAACGGAAAAATCAGGCACAGCGCACACGGAATAGCAAAAATGGTAACCATTGCAAGATATTTCCCCATTACCACTCCAAACAGATTCACCGGAGAGGTAAATAAAAGCTGATCCGTCCTGTTCTTCCTTTCTTCTGCAAAGCTCCGCATGGTAAGCACCGGAATTGCAATTAATAAAATAAATGCCACGCTGTTTAAAACATAAGAAAAATACGGATAACCGTAATTCAGATTATACGCCATGAAATAGATACCGATAAACACCATTAAAAAGGCAATAAACACATAACCTATCATGGAATGAAAGTAGGATTTCAGTTCTCTTTTATATATCGCCGCCATCTATCTGTTCCTCACTTTCTACAATATTTCCCTGTGTCAGTTCAAGGAAGATTTCTTCCAGGGTGGTCTTCGTCCTTGTAAGCTCCAGCAGCGGAACCCCTTTCCCCGCAAAAGCAAAGAACAGTTCTTCCCGGATATCCTGCCCCGCACTGCTTTCTATCTTTGCAGTCACCAGCCCGTTCTTATGGTCTGTAAACTCCGCCTTACCCATTCCCGGCACGCCCGACAGGATTTCTTTTACCTCTTCTACCGTTGCTCTTACCTGGATTTCCGTAACGCCATCGCCGCCGATTTTCTTCTCCAGATTCTCAGGATTGTCACTTGCCACCAGTTTTCCGCCGGAGATAATCATAATGTAATCGCAGACCTCCCGCACCTCCGCAAGAATATGGGAACTTAAAATTACCGTATGATTCTTGGCAAGTTTACGAATCATCTCCCGTATCTCAATAATCTGCTTCGGGTCAAGTCCCACCGTCGGTTCATCCAGAATAATAATTTCCGGAAATCCAAGAATCGCCTGCGCAAGCCCCACTCTCTGCTTATATCCTTTGGACAGATTCTGAATCAGCCGCATACTTACATCCTGAAGCTTCGTAAGCTCCATAACCGCCTTTAACTGGCCTTCCCGTTCACTTGACGGGATTTTCTTCAGCTCTGCCGCAAATGTAAGATATTCCAGAACCGTCATTTCCATATAAAGAGGAGGCTGCTCCGGCAAATAACCTATACACCGCTTCGCAGCCTCCGGCTCTTTCAGTATATCGTGTCCATTAATCAGAACTTTTCCTTCCGTAGCCCCCAGGTATCCGGTCATAATGTTCATAGTCGTTGATTTCCCCGCGCCGTTCGGTCCAAGGAACCCATATACCTGCCCTTTCTCTATGGTAAAGCTCAAGTGATCCACCGCCAGATGCTTCCCATACATTTTCACTAGATTCTGCACTTCTATCAAGTTCATACCTCCTCTCCGTTTTCCTGACTATTCTATGCAGCAAATGTGTTCTTTCATTGTTGAACCCGTGTTTTTTCTTTAAAATTTCTGTGAATTTCCGGTCACAAATTTCATGGTTTATGTTAAATACTGTTAGATATATGTAAAGTCTATTGAAACATCGTATACGATGGAATAAAATACGGATAGTTTCAAGGCCTGGAAGCTGACATTTATAGATAGGAAAATAATTGTGAAAAGAGCGTACAGACGCTCGGGAGGTTCATGTGAAAAAAAGAAATCAAATCATAGCCTTATTATTAGCAGGGGCATTGTGCTTCGGTTCTACAGGCAGCGTATCTGCAGCTCCGGCACCGGATGGGAAAACCAATGCAGAAGACACACCGGCGGCGGCAAACGGAGCATACGAACAATGGCAGACAGAATGGGAAACCATAAAAGATGACTGGACACAGATGTCTCTTTCCATGGGCGAAGACGAGACGCAGATAAATTTCGGCTGGTATTCCAAAACCCAAGCACCTACTCTGACAGTTGACGGCAAATCGGTAGCCGTAACCGTTTCCGAAGGACCGACAGCAAAAGACGGCTCCGCATACTATGTCTGTAAGGCAACTGCCAAAGACCTTCTTCCGGGAGAGCACAGCTATCAGACAGATGGCGGCGAAGAAGTCGCTTTCACCGTACAGGATGCTTCTGACGGATTCAGTTTTATCTATGTAGGCGACCCGCAGATTGGCTCTTCCAATGAATTAAAGGGAGAGGATAGTGAAGAATTCTATGCGGCACAGTCTGCCTCTGTATGCAGCGATGCATTCAACTGGAACGACACCTTAAACCAGGCTTTTGAGCGGGAATCAGACGCAAGCTTCGTCCTTTCTGCCGGAGACCAGATTCAGACCACAGCGAAGAAAGCGCCTAACAAGGATGCCACCAACAGCGAAATCGAATACGCCGGATACTTAAGCGCCGACAAATTAGAGTCTGTTCCCGTGGCAACCACAGTCGGCAACCATGACGCTGACAACCCTAACTACCTTTATCATTTCAACATTCCGAACTTAAGTGAACTGGGTTCCAATGATATTGTCGGCGGCGATTATTACTATACATACGGCGACGCGTTATTTATCATGCTCAACACGCAGGACACCAACGTCACGGAGCACAAGCAGTTTATTGAAGAAGCTGTCAATGCGCATCCGGACAAGACCTGGCGGATTGTAACACTGCATCAGGATATCTACGGTTCTGCCGAGCACTCCAACGAACCGGAGATTACCAACTTAAGATATACCCTGGTTCCTTATTTTGAGGAAAATGATATTGACGTGGTTCTGACCGGTCATGACCATGCGTATTCCCGTTCAGAGATCCTGCAGGGCGGACAGAAAACGGTAGAATATACCGACGACGAATTTGACGAACAGCTGGATAAAGATATGGACGCAGGAGAAGATCCGGAGACTCGCTATGAAGCGCCGGGTAATATAAAGGATGACACTACTGATGAGGCAGAACAGAAATATCTGAACTATCTTGACAGCGTAATGGACAAAGACGCCGTACAATCCGACAACGAAGAACTGGTTGTAAATCCGGAAGGTATCCTGTACATGACAGCAAGTTCTTCTTCCGGAAGCAAATATTATGACCTTGTCCCCAGAAAGCAGAGCTATATTGCTGAAAGATGGCAGGAAGACGTGCCGACCTACTCCGTAATAAATGTCGACAGCAACACCTTCTCCATCGCCACTTACCGTACAGACAACGGTGAACAGATTGATAAGACCTTTACAATCGAAAAGGCGGACGCTTCTACCCTCCCTTATGAAGACGTCAGCGAAGATTCCTGGTTCTACAGTTATGCAAAATCCATGTATGAAAAAGGAATCATGACCGGTCTTACCAATACCCGGTTCGGCCCTGCCGAGACCCTGAAGCGTGCCCAGTTCGCCGTAACCTTATACCGCCTGGCAGGAACTCCTGCGGTAACCTACGAAGAGGCGTTCCCTGATGTTCCAAAAGACCAGTGGTACACCGACGCAATCATCTGGGCATACAAAAATGACGTCATCACCGGTTACACTGACAGCGGATTATTTGGAACTGCCGATGAAATCACAAGAGAGCAGATGGTTACCATGATGTACCGCTATGCTAAGAAAAATGGAATCGGCACTTCCACTTCCGCTTCCCTGGACAGCTTCCCGGATGGACAATCCGTAACTGCCTATGCGCTTGACGCTATGAAATGGGCTGTTACAGAAAAAATCATTCAGGGCGATGGAACCACCGGATTGTTAAATGCATGGAATAGCATTAACCGTGCAGAGACTGCCGCAGTACTGGACCGTTATATCACGTACTCCGACGCTCTTAATTAAAAACCGAAAGGAAATGCTATGTTAAAAACAAGAAAGAAAAGAGGAATCCTGTTGCTGCTGATTCTTGCAGCAGCAGGATTCCTGCTGTGGATTTATCAGTTAAACCAAATAGAAAGAGAACCGCTTATGGAAAACGAGGGTCGGGAATTTGTCAAGGCTCGCGTCCTCTCCGTCATAGAAGATAACGAAGAAGCCGGAACCTATATCGGCAATCAGACCGTCCTTTTGGAATTGCTGAGCGGCAGCCATAAAGGCGAAACCCTGGAAGCCCTCAGTTCCTCCAGCTATCTGTATGGCGCCCACTGCCGGGAAGGCATGAAAGTGACCGCCATCGTTTCAGAATCCCGGGGCGAATTAACAGCCTCCGTGTATAGTTTCTACCGGGAACCAATTGTCTACGGATTCGTCGCTTTCTTCCTGCTCCTGATATGGCTGCTTGGCGGGAAAAAAGGGTTATGCTCCATTGGAGGCCTTGCCTTCACTTTTTTCCTGATCCTTTACTTCTTCCTTCCATTCATCTACCGGGGATACTCTCCGGTATTGGGCGCTGTTCTCACTGTCGTCCTCACGACCATTGTTACCATGTTCCTCATTGCAGGATTTACGAAAAAGGCGCTGATTGCAATGCTGGGAACTATAACCGGGGTCATTGCGGCAGGTCTTCTTGCCTCCCTATTTGGCAGGCTCGCCCAGGTTACCGGATATAACGTATCCGATATTGAAAACCTGATCTACGTTCAGGAACAGACCGGAATCCGGATTGGCGAGCTTCTTTTCTCCGGAATCCTGATTGCCGCGCTGGGAGCTGTCATGGATGTCAGTATGTCTATTGCATCCAGTCTCCAGGAAGTATTAGAGCAGAATCCTTCTCTTAACAGAAAAGAATTATTCCAATCCGGTATGCGGATCGGCAAAGATATGATGGGAACCATGTCCAATACCCTAATTCTCGCCTTTACCGGCGGCTCCATCAACACACTGGTATTCCTCTATGCTTACGCTTATCAATACCAGCAGATCGTCAACATGTATGACATCGCTATCGAAATCATGCAGGGAATCGCCTCCAGCTGCGGGGTCATCCTGACCGTTCCGGTGTCCTCACTGCTCTGCGCGGTCATCTATAAAAAGTAAAACGGTGAAACCGGCACGACTTTCGCCGCGCCGGTTTCACCAGAACTCTTTCCTTCCCTATTCTCCATATGTTTCCATAAACCGCTTTATAATAATCGCACATTCCGCACGACTGGCATTGCCCTGTGGATCGAGCCGGAAGGAACCGTCATCATTCGTCTTACCGGTAATAATTTTATTTCCTACCGCCCACTGCATCGCCTCTTTCGCAAATCCACTTACTCTACCGGCATCCGTGAATTCGCCAAAGTCTGTCTTCCCATTTGTGTCATATCCTTTGTAGCCTGCATAGCGGTACATCATCACCGCCATCTGCTCGCGGTTAATCGGATCATTGGTTCCAAAGTAACCACTGTCGGTATATCCGGTAACCACCTTTGCATCAGCCGCCCAGAGAATGGCTGTGGTGTACCACTGTTTATCCGCTACATCCGGGAATCTTGCCGTATATGCCACATTCGGTTCTCCTTCTATCCTGTGAAGGATAATCGCAAACTGTGCACGTACCAGGGTCTCATACGGGGCAAACTGTGTATCGGTTTTTCCCGTCATGGTTTTTTTAACATAATTGTAAGCTACTTCATTGTAGAACCAATCGCCTTCCTTTACGTCCACATATGGCAACTCCGGCGTCGGCGTTGGATCCGGGGTCGGGTCCGGGGTCGGGTCTGGTGTCGGGTCTGGTGTTGGATCTGGCTTTGCCTCTTCCTTCAGCTTCCCGGCTGCTTCCTGGAGCCTGTCTGCTGCCGCCTTCACATCTTCTTCTGTAAATCTGTCGCTTCCAAGGATATATTTTGCATTCTCAAGAGCACTTAAGAATTCGCTCCAATCTGCATCAGAGGTTCCTTTCTTCTCTGCATCCTGATACTTTTCTACAAGCGCCTGCAATTCGCTCTTATCTACCTTCTCAGGTTCCTTTCCTTCCACTGTACTAAAGATATCGATATAGCTTACTACCGGTCCCCACACGGCGTCTGACGCATGTCCAATCTGAATCTCCAGATTACCGTCGCTGTCAGCCACTGCCTTCGTCTTAATAATATAGGGACTGGAAGCGCTGTTGCTTGCCGTGAAATTCTCATATCCTGCCGCTGTCGTGCCATTCAGCACCAGCTTCATGGTTCGCGGATAACTTGCATTCGTCCAGCCGGACGGCACATAGAAGCCCATCTCCAAATCATAGGTTTTATTTGCTTCCAGCCCGAACCGATATACAACACCTACATCCGACGTCGCCTGGTTCCTTGCATAACGGAAAGACTTTCCTCTGGGTGAGCTGTCTGTCGCACCGTCATTCTCACACGGCCACGTCTTTGCACCGGTCAGCAGATCCGGATAATTGCCGTCTGCCTGGTACGTATCCACGACGCCCCACTTCTTCCCTGTCTTTGCATCCGCTCCGTAGAACTGATCTGTCACACTGTTGTTCGATCCAAACGTATCGCCCGAGCTTAAGGTTGTCGGATTCACGTCGCCGCAATTGACAGAATACAAAAGCTCCGCCTCTTCTTCTGCTTCAAAAAAGCCTTTGACCGTAATATCCTCCTGCACGTTGGTAAGCACGTAAGCGCCGCCTGCCGGATTTAATTGCTCCAGAATATTCCTGCCGTTTACCGTCGCCTTTATCAGAGAAGCATTCTCTGCCGGGGTAAATGTCAGACGTACTGTTCCGCCTTTTTCTACCTTCGTCTTGTCTGCCGTAACGATGCCATCCTCAGAAGAAGCCGCCGTTATCTGGAAGGTATCCGTATCTTCAACGGCTGTATCTGCTGTCTTGGGATAAAATTCAAACTTATCAAAGTTCGGCGTATAGTTTGTAAGTACATTATATTTAATATTTGCCGGAATCTTAACGCCGCCCTGGTGGATACCGTTCGTAACAATCTTTGAATTGTCATTATAAATCTTAATCGTATTTTTACCAGCTTTCAGCTCTACAGGAATGACCTGTGAACGGAAGGTCTCATCACTGTATGTATTGCGGAAGACTACCTTCTTTGCCTCGCCGCCATTTACAGAGAAGGATGCGTACCGCTCTGTCATCTGTGCATTATATGCATGCTCACCAAACAGCTCACCGCTTGACTGATAAACTGCCATATTGTATGTGCCCGCTGACGGAACTTCTACCGTAATCGTAAGACTGTTCTTATCAACTGCCTCCCCAAGATCTACAAAACGTCCCCGTCCGTAAACTTCAAATTCCGGATCGTCCGGCTCAATTACTTCTACGCTGTTAGCTGCTTTGATACCTGCAACATAGCTTCCTGCTGAAGCAAACGTTGTAACATTTGTGTTATTTCCTACGGCTGCCTCTCCGGTAAAGCTTCCGCTCTCTGCTTCTACAACTGCAGTCGGCTCTACAACTGCCTGGGATACCTCTACATAATCCAGACTGATTTCTTTGTCAGTATCAATGTCTATGATATTGATACCCTTCTGCATAAATACTGTCTGGTATGCATTTGCCCATTGATTATCTGTCTTTTTGAGAGAAACCGCCGCTGTCTTATGATTCAGATTTACCGTATCATTATCCTGATAAATATTTGCTGTTGCATTTTCTTTCGAAGCATAGCGAAGCTTCAACGTATACATACCATTATCCGGTACGATTACATTTACCCTCAGACCACCGCCTTTTGTTACACTTGTCTTTTCCAGACCGGTTACATAGTCAATGCTTCCTTCACGTTCTGTTGTAAGAGCTGTCTTATTTCCTGCAAGTTCATTGAATTCTGAAAGTTCTGCTTCATAAACTTTATTAAATTCCGTATCAGTCTCTTCCGGTCCTTTGTAAGTAAGATAGATACAGTCAATATCTGCGGAACGGGTAACATCCACACCGACAATTCTTACTGTATGATTGCCTGCTGTCAAATACACATAGGTACTGTACATACCGCCCATTCCAAAACTAAGCGTAGTCGGAAGTACCATACGCTCTGTCTGTTTGCCGTCAATAATCAAATCCTGATAAGCAGTATATGGTGTATTCTGAGTCGGATCGGCAGTATTACATCCATTTCCCGCTGTATATACCATGTCATATTTATAATATCCATTCTGTGGAACCGTAACCTGAATATCCACGCCAGACTGTGCACTCTGCACCCAGCCCACTCTTCTTCTTCCGGACTGCGCGATATTTCCGGCTGCATCTGCAGGTGCCGCGCCACCGAATAAAGAACCATTTTCTGCTTCATATTTTTCTTTCCATGTGGAGCTTAAGAAACCCGTTGGCTCATCATCTGTCGCTTTTGTCACTGTGATACGGTATCCGCTCATCTCCAGCATATCAGATACCGGTACTGTTACTTTACCACCTATGATTTCTACGGCGCCTTCTTTTACGATTCTCGGCTCTTCTGCCACACCATGAAAACCAGTGTAGTCTGTTGCCTCAATTTTGATATGTACCCTGTCTTCTCCCCGGAAGGTCTCTGAATCCTCAATGTTGTCCAGTACAATATTACCAGCTCCATTCAGCCCGCCGAATATAACACTGGCGCTCTTCTTATTATTATCAAGAGACGCTGCTCCATAAAAATCATGCTTTTCTGCATTAGATGTCTGAATCGGAAGGTAATGTCCTGACATATCTCCGTACCATTTATACAGCCACCATGCGCCATTTCCTTCATTATTATCTGCTGCAATACCGTTCAGGTTATTAGACAGATGCCAGAACGGCATACACCCGGATACATTAAATTCTTCAAAAAGGCCAATCCAACGAATCAGATCCCCGGGAGATGCACACTCATAATCCGCTGCATATTCGTTAATTACGATCTCCCTTGGTTCTACGACTCCATATTTTTTCTCCAGACTTCTGTAATGATTGTACTCCTTTTCAAAGTTATCAAACTGCCTTGTACTAAGATCATGCCATGTAACAACATCCGGCATACAGTCATGTTCCACACAGAACTTAACATAGGCATCCATGACACTCTCGTTATATCCGGCCAGGTTTAAGCCTGCAAACCGCGGCTTACTCTTAACACCGTTATCTTTATATACTTTTACAACTGCCTGATACATATCCTCCCAGTACCAGTTCAGGCTGTCCCAGCCTGTGGACACTGTACCGGTCTCCGGATCTGTATAAGTTCCTCCGATCCAGTAGTCAAATGGCTCATTATACAGAACATAGACAACCTTATCCTCAATTCCCTTATCAATACATGCCTGCGCCTGCATCTTCAGAATCTCCAGATACTCCTGCGTCGTGCTGAACTCATAAAACCAGAGAGCATAATAATCCGGCACATAAATCTGGATGTCCTTGCCGCCTGCATTTAAAAACGATTCCGCAACATCCAGTGTATCTCCGTTGGGATGCTGCATCCCATAAGGTGCTTTCTGAACCGCTGTATGCGGTTTCAGGGGCGTCATCGTATTGGTTGTGGGCACTTCCGCATCGCCCTGCCCGTACAGCCACCCTGATGCACCGTGCTTTAACTCCCGCTGCTCTTCGGGCGCCATGTCCACCGTCAGCGTCGGCAGACTGCTGTCTGCTTCCTGGAGTTCTATTACTTCATCCAGGCTATCTTTACTCTCCGGCGCGGCGCTGACTATGTTTGCCGGAATCATAGTCGCTGCCATTGCCATACTTAAGAGTAATGCTGCTATTCTCTTTTTCATCCATATTCCTCCTCTTAAAATATTTCGCTGTTTTCCTTCTGCAATAACCCAGCCGGTTCCCTTCGTCGGCTATTTATCACATATACAATTAAATTATAACAAAAAAAAGTCTAATAATAATAGGACATTTTGTACTTTTTTCTTGCACTTTTTTCAACATTTTATTCTCATATCATTTTTCCTTTGTATATGCGCTGAATGCTCTATGCTCGTCCGCATATTGCAGCACCTCGTCCAGTGTCTTCTCTTTTTTCAGCCAGAGCAACTGCTGCGCTGCAAGCTCATTTTGAAAATTCCATATAAGCTGTGCGTTTCCCGTTGTAACATCAATGATTTCACCACTTGCTTCATACCGGTCTATATCATCCTGTATCCTGCTTTCATGTATCGGAACAATTCCCTTTACTACCGAGGATGACTGTGTGAAATCCAGTATTTCCTGCGTCAGTTTTTCATCGTCCAGAAGCGCATAAAAAATCTCATCTATGAGCTCACTGTACTCTGTATCGGCGCTCTTCATAAATGTCATATTTGTTTCCCGGATCAACTGTGCATTTCCATTCTGGTTTGGAAATGGAAAGATACCAAAATCAATATTTTTTCCATATTGATTTGCAAACTGCATAGACCAGGAGCCCGTCATATACATCGCCGCCTCTCCTTGCGTAAATCGGCTGTCGCTTTCAAACTGATTGATCTGAAGCGCATCTTCCCATGTGTTTTCCAATATAAACTGATTATTCAAATAACAATGCCTTACACTGTCATTTTGAAGAAACCCTTCACTGCCTTCCCGGAATTTATCGCCCCAGATGGCATCCTCCTTAAAAATATCATTCATCATATACTGCATCGTCATGTTTGCCACCTTCCAGCTCTCCTGAAAGTGTGCTGCAAAGGGAACAATGCCCGCCTGCTTCAACGTATGAGTAATATCCTGCAGCTCTTCCATTGTCGACGGCGGAGCGAGCCCATATATTTCAAAAATATTTTTATTATAGATAACGCCCTGGTACCATGCATTATACGGCATCCCATACATTTCTCCATCAACGGTTACAGAACCCAGCGCTTCTTCTACAATCTTCTCCCTGCATTTTGAAGAAATAGTTCCCAGGTTCCCTGTTTTCGCATAAACCTGTACATCCTGCGCTTTTCCGATCATAATATCCGGAATATCTCCTGCCGCGAACCTTCCTCTCATCTGAGATGCAAAACGATCTCCCCAGTCTACACACTCCCATTCCAGAATAACCCCGGGAAAATATTCCATCATCCATTCATCAATCATATCTTCTACCCCGGCATCCGATGTAGACTGCCCCGCCAGCACACTGAGTACAATCTGCTCTGGCTCCTCTTCGTCTTCTATATAAGAACGTGTACATCCCCCTTGAAGGAAAGCAATACACAAAACTATCAGATATATTAAAATCCGTTTCACATTTTCTCCTCCCTGCACTGACTCTTATAATCACGGGGACTCACCCCTGTACTCTTTTTGAATACACGGCTGAAATATGCATAATCATCATATCCCACGACAAACGCAATTTCAGTCAAATTCATATCACTGTTTCTTATATACTCTTTCGCTTTTTCTACTCTCCTGCGCGTAATATAAAGAATGAGGCTCTCACCGATTTCCTGCCGGAACATTCTGGAAAAATAAGTACTCGCCACATGATATCGTTCTGCCAGCATTGCCAGTGACATTTCTTCTGAATAATGTTCATCTATCCAGCCTGCCGCCTGGTGGACAATCTCCGCCATTGCGTTTGTTGTATGCTCTTCCTTTTCTGGTATCAGATATTCAATCACTTCTTCCAGCATCTCACATAGAAGCTGCAAATCCAGAGACTCTGTCGTCTTCTCAATCGTCTCCAGAAAACTTTCCACATCAGCCACCTTCATAAATCCCTGTTTCTGTATCACATAATCTAACAATATAGTCAGGACCTGGCGTACAGTCTGCTTTACCTCCAGATAACTCCAACCGTTCTTCTGACACTTTATAAGGCCTGTCCATTTAAATACAATCTTTTTAATTAATTCGACGTCGCCTGTTCTTAAAGCATTTTTCAGATGTTTCTCATAATCCGGCTTAAAATGAGCAACAACCTTTTCCTTCTCTCCACCTGTTCTATCAGAAATGAGCACTTCATCTTTCAGACAATATTTACGCGTCATCAAAATCCCGATTGCTTCAACATATGCCATATGAATACTTTCCATAGAATACGATTGGGCGCTGATACATATGGTAATGCAGGATTTTATAAATGTTGAAAATCTAAACCTTATTTTCTCCGCCGTCTTTATCAAATCCCGCTTGCTTTTATCTGTTACAACAATAAATTCATTCAACCTGTAAATATTATTAAATACAATCAGATTTTCATTGTTAAATGCTGCTTTGATTTCTTTCTTTATATTATATGAAATCAAATTCCTGTCATGCCCACTTGCCCGGATCGCTTCTTGAAGATTATGTATCTTTATCAGCATCAGACTCATCTCTGCAAATTCCATAAAATTATCAGTAGAACGGAATGAATTCTCCGGCACTTCTCTTCGCTGGATCATCTGGCTGAATTCACTGTCTTGTATGACAGACGCCGCCTTTAATAATTCCAGTTGTTCATTTTCACGCTCACTGATTTTTTCCAATGCTTTCACAACAGCCTTTATTAACTCAATCTTCGTAACCGGTTTTACCAGATAATTAATCGCCCCGGACATAAATGTATCTCTGACATAGTCAAAATCATCATAGCCGCTGATTACAAAGGTAACTATATCAGGATATTTTTTCCCGACTTCTGTCAAAAGTTGTACCCCGTCTAGAAATGGCATATTAATATCTGTAATTAATATATCCGGCCTGTATTCCTCTATGCTCTGTAAAGCATCTTCCCCATTAACCGCCGGCTCTAAAAACTCCAGTCCATATTTTTCCCACAAAATCATATTGCGAAGTTTTTCGCGGGTCCAATATTCATCATCTGCAATCAATACTTTATACTTTTTTTCATACATGGTCTCTTTCCTCTGTATTTCTGGGCAAAGTCATATGTACCCGGGTACCTTCTCCTATTTTACTTTCTATATAAATTCCATACTGTTTCCCGTACAGGATTTTTAAACGGGCGTTAATATTATGCAGACCAATTGACGTCCCCTGTTCCACAGGACCTATTTCATTCTTTCTTAAACTTGCATTTATTTCTGTCACTTCCATTCCCACTCCATTATCAGCCACACATATATGAAGCTTGTCCGCTTTCACTTTTATCTCAATTCGTATTTCCTTATCTCCCCTTTTATTTCTAAGACCATGATTAATCGCATTTTCCACCAGAGGCTGCAGGGAAATTCTCGGAATCAAAGCGCGCCGCGACTGTTCATCCACATCAAAAATATAATGAATATTATCATGCATACGGATACTCATAACCTGTGTATAATTTTTCAAATGCATAATTTCTTTCGCCACTGTTGAAAAAGGCTCTTTCATATTTAAGCTATACCGGAATAGATTGGACAATGACTGGCTCAGCATACTGACTTCCGGACAGTTTTTAATCTCTGCTATACTGCTCATTGTATCTAATGTGTTATATAAGAAATGAGGGTTGATCTGTGCCTGCAAAGCTTTATACTCCGCCTGGGTCAGAAGCTGCTTTGCCTGGTATTCCTTCTCCTTTAACTCTTCCATCTGATCCAGCATTTCATTAAAATTCTTTCCAAGCTCACCTGTTTCATCTTTGTTAGAGATCTCAGCCCGCAGCTGCGTATTGCCATTCTTTATCTTCTGTATCGTTCCCATCAGAATGTCCAGCGGACGGGTGATGTTTCTTGATATTAAAAGCGTTAATATCGTTGCCATAATAATCATACAGGCTGCAATCAGTATCAGATTCGCTGTCAGATTCCTCTGATTCTGCTCCAGCAGATTCCTTGGCATCATCGAATAAGCCGTAAGATTATATTTATTCTGTTTTACCTGAAACAGCTCCTGCTTTAAACGATCGGATGCTGTCACAGTTTCGCCCTTTTCTATCTTTCTGGTTGTTTCATCATAATATTTTTGCTCGCCCTCCGACAGACTTCCAAGAGATAATGCCGGACGGTCTCCTTCCGGCTGGAGCCACATAAATACAGTGCTGTCTGTACGGTACTTCTCCATGATTGTAGTAATCGTCTTCGTATCAATATCACATACAATATATCCGACCTTATCGTTCCGGTCGCTATTATAATACAATTTCAGCACAAACCTTAAAATGTCCTTTTCCCGATATGGATTATAATAACTGGATATCAGCATTGCTGAATCATCAGATTCAACATAATCCATAACTATACGGGCATTTTCTCCTTCTATATCATCGTAAATATCAATCTGATAATTATGCTTTGGTGTAACAGCTCTTCGGTATGTACTTACAATCTCATGATCCATGGTATACAAATATAATGCCACAACATTATCACCCGTTTCAAATTCACTCGTACCTATATCATAAGCCTTCCGGTAAAACTCAGAACGCAGCGTTTCAATTCCGGGATTATCACTTAATCTCTCAATCAGTTCTTCTTCTGTATATACCTCAATCAAGTTACTTTCCATCTTCTTTGCAAAATCATAAATTTCATTCTGCATATTCTGCAGGGAGTTTTCACTTTCCTCTTTCGCCTGTCCATAAATCAGAGAAGATGATGTCTCCTGAAAAAGCCATGTCTGCAGCAATAACGCTATAAGCGTACATCCAAGACACATAAATAAGATTTTAAATCTTAACTTCATATTTTCCCTCATAATAATTTTTCAATTTTTTTAATTATACAATAAAAAGAACTGGCCTGAAAGAAATTCAGGTCAGTTCTTGTCAAAATCATTATAAAAGTTTTCCTGATACATTTCGTCATATAATTTAACTATCAACTTCTCTCCTGCTGTCACATTTCTTTTCATCGGATAAAATCCGTTCTCTCGAAAGGTTCTTTCTTCGGAAGACCGTATTGTTCCTTCCCAAGTTTAATCGCCCGCATCAGAAACGCCATATTCCTTGCCAGCGTCCGCATCCCCTGCATACCTTCCGCATCCTGAACCGCCTCGCCAATCTCCCTGCCATGCACACTGTTCCAGTACTGACCGGACGCTACCGGCATGCCGCAGATGGTAAAATACTTATTCATCTCATCAAAGGTCGCTGAGAGCCCGCCTCTTCTTGCCGCCACTACACTCGCTCCTACCTTCATTGTCTTATCAAATGATGTGCTGAAAAACAACCGATCCAGGAAAGAAATCATCGTACCATTTGCCGATGCATAATAAACCGGGCTGCCGATAACAAGCCCGTCACACGCTTCAAACTTCGGCGCAATTTCATTTACACAATCATCAAACACACATCTGCCTTTCTCCGCACAGGCACGGCAGCCGATACAGCCGCGGATTGGTTTGTTCCCCACCTGTATTATCTCGCTCTCAATGCCTTCTTCCGCAAAAATCTTCGCCATCTCTTTCAAAGCAGCATATGTATTTCCCTCTTTATGAGGACTTCCATTAATCATCAATACCTTCATAATAAACCTCCTGCTAAAAATATTATATTATGATGCCAGGGTCAAAAGGTCTGAACCCACGTGAGCTTGCTCATAAGTGGGTGAAAGACCTTGGGACCCGCCCCGATATGAGCATAAAAGTGGGATGTACATCCCACGATATGCGAATATTGGGTAGGATTGTG
>ERZ1673736.2754-NODE-2754-length-18220-cov-4.802312_pt1 | contig 18220 bp, 18 predicted proteins | sample MGYA00580212_ERZ1673736 | MGnify/ENA primary metagenome ERZ1673736 (study PRJEB41218, sample SAMN15661752) | gut metagenome | host: Homo sapiens | place: Canada: London | collected 2015-08-20/2019-03-30 | study: EMG produced TPA metagenomics assembly of...
TAAATAGCTTACTTAATCAAACATATAGAAATATAGAAATAATATTGGTTGATGATGGAGGAGATGATACATGTCCTTCTTTGTGTGATTCATATGCGGCGCAAGATGATAGAGTGAAAAGTATTCACAAGAAAAATGAGGGACAGTCCTTTGCACGGAGAACGGGGTTTGAAGCATCTCAAGGTGAATATATTATGTATGTTGATTCGGATGACTGGATTGATGCTGAAACTATTGAATATTGTGTAAACAACATTGATGGGGCAGAAGTTGTTTGTTTTGGATACAAACGTATTTATAATAGTCGAGTTTTTATGACACCGTTATTTGCAAGTGATAGAGATTTATCCGGTCAATATATTCAACGGCGTATGGTGGGGTTAGTTGGAAATGAGCTATCACATGTAGAGGAAGCAGATCGGCTAGTTACAATGTGGGGAAAACTCTTTAGCAGAAAGATTGCATCAAAAGGAGTATGGATTAGCGAACGAGAAGTTTGCACATCTGAAGATGCATTGTATAATCTTTTTGCTTTTTCAGAATGTGATGTTGTTAGATATGTAAATAAATGTTTCTACAATTACAGAAAAACAGATAACGGTACGACAACAAGAAAATATCGACCTAGAATGTTTGAACAGTGGAAGTTATTATTTCATTATTTAGATAATTACATAAAAGAATGCGATGAGGACTTTCATATCGCATTAGAAAATCGAATTGCTCTTTCTCCAGTTTCGCTAGGACTTAATGAGATTTGTAATCCAGAAGGTTTTTTTGCTGGTGTAAGAAAAATGAAAAAGATTCTTCAAGATGATGAAATAGTGCATGCATATCAGAAACTTGAGTTTCAATATTTTCCAATAAAATGGAAAGTGTTCTTTTATATGTGTAAGTTAAAGACTGCATTACCACTTATGTTCATGATAATTATGATTAATAAAATGAGAGCTTTGTTTTCAGAATAAGGTGTATATAAATTATGAGAAGTCCAAAAGTATCAATAATTATGGGAATATTCAATTGCGAAAGGTATTTGGGGGATGCAATCGAGTCAATATTATCCCAGACTTTTAGTGATTGGGAATTCATCATGTGCGATGATGGATCGAGCGATCGAACTTTACAGATTGCCGAGAAATATAAATTGAAATATCCGAAAAAGTTTGTAATTTTAAAAAATGAAAAGAATATGGGATTGAACTATACTCTTAACAAATGTTTGGCAGTTGCAAACGGTGAATATATTGCTCGAATGGATGGCGATGACATATGTGCTCCTACTCGTTTAGAAAAAGAAGTGATATTTTTAGAAAATCATCCGGAATTTGCATTAGTCAGCACAGAAATGGTTATGTTTGATGAGCTGGGCGATTGGGGAATAAAGAAGGTTATTGAAAGACCTTCAAAAAATGATTTTTGTCGACATACACCCTTTTTTTGTCATGCAGCTGTAATGATTAGAAAGAGAGTGTTTCAAGAAGTGGAAGGATATACTGTTGACCCTAAATTACTTCGTGTTGAGGATTGCCATTTGTGGTTCAAAATTTATGGAAGAGGTTATGTTGGCGCAAATATTTCAGAACCCTTATATAAGATGCGTGATGATAGAAATGCAACTAATAGAAGAACATTTAAAGCCCGAATGAATGGTATATATGTTATGTGGATAGGGTTTCATTTGCTTCAGATGCCTTGGTATAAATATTGGTATGTTCTTCGTGGGGCAGTACTTGAGTTAGTAAAGTGTATAATTCCGTTATCAGTTTATGAATTTTTACATAAAAGAAAGTTTGATCGGAGTGTATCAAATGAATAGTAGTTTATCGTGGTGGCATGTAATCATATTCTTTATTGTTGTATTTGGTGGGATGGAGTTAGCAAAGAAATCTTATTCAAAAAAAATGGCGGGAATTATATGTTTTGTGCTTATCTGCGTTGCAGGCTTAAGACATGGATATGTAGATACTCGTAGTTATAGGGCTGGGTTCGAGGCATTGATTCCTTCCGAAATACTTAATTGGGAAAATATAGTTCATTCAGATTCGTATTCAGTTGGGTTTTCTGTATTATCTGCATTTGTGAAAAGCTTTACGACCAATAGTCAAGCCTTTCTGTGGATATTGTCATTTATAACTGTTGGTTTGCTTTTTTGGGGGTTCGTTAAAAACGTATATTGGAAAGATATAGATTTAGCAATTTTTTTGTTTATTACAACGGGATGTTATCTTGAAACAATGAATGGTGTACGCCAGTATTTGGCGATTGCTATTATGTTCTATTTTTTACCCAATTATATCAAAGAGAAGAAATTAGTTAATTATTTAGTTGTAGTATTACTAGTTGCAACAATACATCCAACGGCATTACTGTTTATTCCAATTTATTTTGTGGCTATGCGGAAGCCATGGGGGAAGGCTACTGCCGGTATTGTTATTGTATGCATCTTATTATATGTGTTTTTTAATTCTGGTGTAGGTTCTTTCATTGCAGATATTTTGGAAGAAACGACATATGGAAGTGGCGAATATACAGATATGCTATTAAACTCTACTACTAGTGTTAATTTCTTGAGAGTTTTGGTTGCAGCAGTTCCGGTGGGATTGTCTTTATTTGTTCATAAAGTTGATGAGGATGATGAAGATACGTATATAATAGCATTTAATATGTCAATGTTTAACTTAATGACATGGATATTCGCAACTCGCATGGTATATTTCTATCGGCTCGCAATGTATTTTACTCCATATATGATTATATTGCTGTGTTACGAGTTTAATTACATTGATGAACGATATCGAAAACTATTTAAGTTATTAGCGATTATATGTTTTTTGCTATTTAATATATATAACTTGAGGGTGATGGGAGATCAATTTTTTGTTGGATATTTAAGGTATTAAATGGTGAGGTAAAATGAAGACAATTTTATTTGTAATACCGAGTTTTGGTGGCGGCGGGGCTGAAAGAGTCCTTGTAAACTTGGTGAACAATTTGGATAAAACAAAATATAAGGTTTTTGTTCAGACGTTATTTGATGTTGGAGTAAATAAACGGTACCTTGATTCAGAGATTGAATATATTCCAGGCTTAAAAAAACAATTTCCTGGAAATGTTTTTTTTATGAAACTGTTTACGCCAAAAGCCTTGTATCATCTATTAGTTAGGGAAAAATATGATATTATTGTATCTTATCTTGAAGGTCCTGCTGCTCGAATTATTTCAGGTTGTCCTTATGAAGATACAAAGCTCATAAGCTGGATACATGTCGAACAGCACACAAAAAAAGTAGCTTCTTATAGTTTTCGCTCTGAAAGGGAAGCTGAAACTTGCTACAATCGATTCGATCGGACAATATGTGTAGCAGATTCTGTACTACAAGATTTTACATCGTTATTTCATATTGTTAAACCTTGTATGGTTCTATATAACACTAATGAAGATGATAGGATACGGGAGTTGGGAGAAGAACCTGTAGAGGATATTACATATTCAAATGAAATAAATGTCTGTTCTGTAGGGCGACTTCGTAGTGAAAAAGGGTATGACAGACTAATAACTGTACATAAACAATTACTTGATGCAGGGATAAAACATCATATGTATATTCTTGGAACAGGCGCTCAAGAGTCGAAACTTAAAGCAAAGGTTGCGGAATTGTCGGTTTCGGATTCCTTCCATTTTCTTGGATTTAGAGACAATCCGTATAAATATGTATCGAAAGCTGATTTATTTGTATGTTCGTCTCGCCGCGAAGGTTTTAGTACTGCAGTTACGGAAGCATTAATTTTGGGTGTACCGGTTGTTAGTACCTGCTGCAGCGGAGCGTATGAGTTGCTTGGAAAGAACAACGAATATGGAATAGTAACTGAAAACTCTGAACAAGGAATATATGATGGCATGTATCAAATGCTAAGTACCGAAGGATTGTTATGTCATTATAAAAACAAGGCAAAGGAAAGAGGAAAATACTTTTCAAAAGAAAATACAGTTCGAGCTGTAGAAGAAATGTTTGATAGGTTATAGGGAGGAAAAAATGTTTAATTTTATATATTCATCGTCAAATATGTATGCTCCATACTGTCTTACTTCTATGAGTTCATTGCTGAAGAATAACCCGGATCTCCGGGAATGCTGTTTTTATATTTTGTCGAATGATATTTCTGCTGCAATGAGGGACAAGATGGAATTATTATGTAGAAAATTTAATGTAAAACTTCAAATTATTGACTGCAACCCTGTTATTAGGTCAATTTTAGAGGGGGGAAAACTTAATTTCAATCCAGCATCCTTTTTACGGATTTTCATACCACAGATTTTACCAGAGATTGATAAAGCGTTATTTATAGATTCTGATACATATGTTTGTAGTGGAATTCAGGAACTGTATGAGACGGATATATCTAATTACTATTGTGCAATGAGTTACAATATGCCAATCTATAAGGAAATGTTGCAGGAAGCAGAGCTGAGCAGGTCAGCAGGTTACTTTAATGCAGGTATTATGTTACTGAATCTTAAGGCGTGGAGGGAAGATAAAATTCAGCAAAGAATACTGCAGTATTATTACGATCATGGAGGAAATTTTCCGACAGACGATCAGAGTGTCATTAATGCCATCGTAGCGGAGAGTACATTGGTGTTGCCCTATAGGTTTAATGCAATGATAGGCACTTTCTATTGGAGTTATAAAAAGTTCTGCAACATAAACTCGGAGATTGGGAAGAAAACAAAAGAGGAATTTATGGAAGCAAAAAACCAACCGGTAATTATTCATTTTAACGGACCGGGTGTGAGACCATGGGAGAAGCTATGCGGACATCCGTATTCTAGAATCTACTTAAATGAACTAATGAGTGTCAATCCAGATTATAAAATGATTATGCCCAATGGAAGTATGATAAGGTGCATTGGGCAATATTGTAAGCATAAAGTGATTGACAAAATTGAATGCTTTATTAATCGATAAAGGAGGTTGATGAAATGAAGGTTGTTATTTTAGCAGGGGGGTTTGGAACAAGAATATCTGAAGAGTCTGCACATAAGCCAAAGCCTATGATTGAAATTGGTGGTATGCCAATCTTGTGGCACATTATGAAAAACTATTCTAACTATGGTTTTAATGATTTTGTGATTTGTGCTGGTTATAAACAGCATGTAATAAAAGAATGGTTTGCTGACTATTTCCTTCATACATCAGACATTACTTTTGATTTTACGAACGGTAACGAGGTAATAGTTCATAACAAACATGCTGAGCCTTGGAAAGTCACGGTTGTTGATACCGGTTTAAATACCCAGACAGGTGGACGTGTAAAACGGATTAGAGATTACACCTGTGATGAGCCGTTTATGTTGACTTATGGAGATGCGGTTGGGAATATAAACATTCCTGAACTGTTGGAATTTCATAAGGAGCATGGAAAAATCGGAACGATGTCCATGTACAACTTTGGACAGAACAAAGGCGTTGTTGAAGTTGGTTCAGATGGAATGATTGCCGCTTTCCGTGAAAAATCTGATTTGGATGGCGATCTGATCAATATCGGCTTTATGGTATTTGAACCAGCACTGTTTGATTATATTGAGGGAGATTCCACAGTGTTTGAAAAAGGTCCACTGATTGCGTTGGTTCAAGAACAGGAACTGGTTGGATATGTACATAAAGGTTATTGGCAGTGTATGGATACACTCAGAGAAAAACAGCAACTTGAAAAACTCTGGGAGTCTGGCAATGCACCTTGGAAAGTGTGGAATGAATGATGAATTTTAACTTGAGTTTTTATAAAGAGAAAAGAGTCTTTGTAACAGGTCATACCGGATTTAAAGGATCTTGGCTATGTAAGATGCTTGCTAATGTTGGCGCAATTGTTACAGGATATTCTTTGAATCCTCCTACATCACCATCGTTGTTTGAAATTGCGGCAATAGAGCAGGATATTCATTCGGTCATTGGGGATATCCGAGATTATTCTTCCTTGAAAGCAGCTTTTGATGGAGCAGAGCCTGAGATTGTACTGCATCTGGCTGCACAGCCCATTGTAAGAGATAGCTACAAAGCGCCGGCCTATACGTACGAAACAAATGTCATGGGTACGGTGAATATTTTGGAATGTGTACGTAACAGTACTTGTGTAAAATCTTTTCTGAATGTTACAACAGACAAGGTTTATTTAAATAAAGAATGGGGGTGGGGATATAGAGAAAACGAAGAGTTGGATGGATATGACCCTTACTCCAATTCTAAATCCTGCTCTGAGTTGGTAACGCACAGCTATAAGAATAGCTTTTTTTCCGATGGACGAGTTGCAATTTCCACTGCACGTGCCGGTAATGTTATCGGCGGTGGTGATTTTGCAAACGACCGCATTATCCCAGACTGCATTTGCGCTGCCATTAAGCATGAGGATATCGTTGTCCGTAATCCGTTCTCCACTCGTCCTTATCAACATGTACTGGAGCCTCTGTACGCATATCTGATGATTGCGGCTATGCAGTATGAGGACGGTAAGTATGCTGGTTATTATAATGTTGGTCCTGATGATGTTGATTGCTTTCAGACTGGTGCGTTGGTCGATTTGTTTGTGAAGCACTGGGGCGATGATATACAGTGGATTAATCACTATGATGGTGGCCCGCATGAGGCAAATTTTTTGAAGCTGGACTGCTCAAAACTGAAAACTACATTTGGCTGGAAACCCCATTGGAATTTAGATAAGGCAATCGCAATGGTTGTTGAGTGGAGTAAGTGCTGGGTAGATAATGGGGATATTCGGGTATGCATGGATAATGAGATTCGAGAGTTTTTGGAGGATGGAAAATGAGAAAAGCAATTGTGACCGGTGCAAATGGTTTTATCGGTAAAATGTTGGTGAATGCACTGTTGGAAAAGGAATATGAGGTAATTGCATTGGATGTAAGATTCGACGATGTTTTGCTGAATAATGCATCTGTTACCTGTGTCAATGTAATGAACAAAGAAGCGGTCGAATTGAAGGATGTAATTCCTTCTGTGGAATATGATTGCTTCTTCCATTTGGCGTGGATAGGAACATCCGGTCCGGAAAGAGCAGATTATGCTGTCCAGTTAAATAATGTGAAGATGGCTTGTGATTATATCCTGTTGTGCAAAGAGGTTGGTTGCAAGAGAGTAGTCTACGCTTCCAGCATCAATGAAATGGAGACTTATGAATACCTACAGTCTGATGATATCGAACCTACAGGCGGATATATTTATGGTACTGGTAAGCTAGCAGCTCATCTAATGGGAGAGACAGTTGCTAAGATGAATGGTGTTGAGTTCATTCCTGTAATCATTACCAATATCTATGGTGTAGGCGAGAAGTCTGCAAGAATGATTTATACCGCTATCAACAAGCTGGTACATAAAGAGCATTGCTCTTTCACTGCAGGTTATCAGACCTATGATTTTATCTACATTACTGATGCTATTAATGCTATTATTGCAGTCGCTGAGAGCGGCAAGGCATTTAATCGCTATTATATTGGTAGTGGAGCTCCGAAGCCTCTGCGTGAGTTCCTGATGGAGATGAGGAATGTCGTTGATCCGGAAGCAGAGATTGGTTTGGGAGATATTCCTTTCAATGGTGTGGACATTTCGTATAGTCAATTTGATTTGAAGAAAGTTGAAAAAGATACTGGTTATAAGAATCAGATTCCATTTTCAGAAGGTATTCTTATGACTGCCGATTATATTAGAGGAGAAGCAGAATGATTCAGAAGTTTGATTTCCAGGAACTTGATTTGAAGGGCGCATATCGGATAAAGCCTTTCTTTGCTACAGATAACCGTGGTGGTCTGATTAAGGACTATAATGTTGATATATTTAAGGCTTATGGTATTGATCATGAGCTTAAGGAAGTGTTCTACACTATTTCTAAGCGTGGCGTTATTCGAGCAACTCATTTTCAGTTGATGAAGCAGCAGGCGAAGTTAGTTCGCTGTGTTAGTGGTCATGTGTATGATGTAATCGTTGATTTACGTCCGGACTCTTCTACTTACGGTCAGTGGCGAGGCTTTCATTTGACTGGTGATAACACTAATATGTTGCTGGTTCCTGAATACTTCGGTCACGGTTATCTTGTTATTGAGGATTCTGTTGTCAGTTATAAATGTGCAGAGGTCTTCTATGGTGAGGGAGATTCCGGTATCATGTATGACGATCCTGATATCTGTATTGAGTGGCCTTTTGAATTAATTGGTGGTAAGGAGAATCTTATCATTAGTGAAAAAGATTTAAATTTAATGAGCTTTAAAGATTATCATGAGGGAGTTAAGAATGAAATTTAAATTGATAATTCCATATTATGGAAAATTTCCATCAATATTTGATTTATGGTTAAAGTCTTGCAAAAATAATCCAGAAATAGAGTGGTTATTAGTTACAGATATTGATTGTTCTGAGGTATTACCTTTAAATGTGAAACGATTGAATCTAACATTTAAGGAGTTGAAAAATAAGTTTGAACAGAAGTTGGGCATGAGTATTTCGCTTGAAAGTCCATATAAGTTGTGTGATTACAAGCCATTGTATGGCTACCTTTTTGAAGAATATCTCAAGGATTTTGATTTCTGGGGCTATTGCGACATGGATGTCGTTTGGGGAAAAATTTTCGATTTTCTTCCTATGGAATTGTTTAGGAAATATGATAAGATTCTTGATTTAGGTCATTTAAGCTTTATTCGTAATGACAAGGCTATAAATGAGAATTTTAAAAAATATAGAGGATACTTGACTATACTTAAAAAACCTATTAATTATACTTATGATGAGGCGTGGGGGGTATTACTTAGGATTTAATGGTGAGTTATTTCAGTCAGGATATTCTATTTATTCAAATAGAAACCTATATGCTGATATAGATTATCATCATTATCCATTCTATCTTGCAAAAGACAAAGAGAAGAAACCGTGTGTATGTATAGTGGAAGATGGAAGGGTATACATGAGAAATTCTGATATAACAGAGGAAGTGATGTATGTTCATTTTCAAAAAAGAAAAATGAATATATCCGGTGAGATAGGTAAAAATTATATAGCAATTCCTAATGAAATAAAATCAGTAGAAGCAACTGAAGAAATTTGCAAGATTGAATCAACAGAATTGGATGGATATTGGGACTATAAAAAGGAAAAGAGAGATGTTTTTAAATTTATAGTTTTAAGATTTATTTATGAAGAAGAAAAATTAAAGATGTTAAAATATATGATAGGCAAGAGGTTGTAAAGTAGTTCATGAAGGTTAGTATTATCACAACTATATATAAAGCAGAAAAGGATCTTCCCCGTCTGCTAGATTCCATGATGGCGCAAAAAAGCCCCGAACTGGAGTTTTTCCTAATCGATAATGGCTCTCCTGACAGGTGTGGTGAGATTTGTCGGGAGTATGCGCAAAAAGATAGCAGATTCAAAGTCTTTACGCTGAAAAATAACATTGGTTATATCTGTGCGAGAAATTTGGGAATTCAAGAAGTGGATGCCGATTATATCGGATTTTGCGATTCAGACGATTATTTGGAACCGGTAGGATACGACTATGCAGTAGATAAGATAAAAAAGACGCAGTGTGATTTGTATATAACGGCATATAATACTGTATCTGATGGGAACAAAGTAGTTTGTGAAATCCCATATGATGTAGGTGTATATTCTGGTAAGCAAGTTATGAACAAGATACTTCCGCAAGCTTTTGGACCACTTCCACGAAAGGCGGTTTTACATGGCTTTGCATGGAAGCAGATTTTTCGACGAAAAATTTTCCTTGACAATGGCTTGAACTTTAAATCGAAAATACAGCCATACGAAGATCAAATTCTTAATATTGAGTTTATAAATCACTGTGAGTTAATTTGTATTGATGATGTTGTAATTTATAATTATGTTGTAAATAACGATTCAATTACTGCAAAGTTGGCAGCAAACTTTGATGGGCAAAAAGAATGGAATCGGTTGGTGCTTTTTTATTCGGAAAAGAAGTGCAGAGCTACCACAGATATCCAAAAGGAAGCACTATCAAACCAAATGAATACTTTTTTGTATTCATTGTTTTTATGTGCTGCAAAGTTTAAGGAAAGCACAGCCATGCAATTAGCGAAAGAATTAGATAGATATTTAGATAGAGCAATGATTATTCAAATGTTAGATAATACCAGTAAAAATAATAGTCTAAGGGAAAAAATAGTTAAATGGTGTTTATCGCATCATGAATACAGGGTTCTTCTGACTGCTATGCGGTTGGGATTAAGATTACGAGGATAAAAATGCGAAATAAACATAATTGGCAATTTGTTTCAAATACAATAGCAACGATGGTGAACCTACTTATTCAGTTTGGTCTCAACTTCTTTTTGACGTCGTACTTGATTTCAAGTGTGGGTTCTACTGCATATGGATTTTTTACGATGGCAAATACGGTGGTAAATTATGCGTTGATTATTACTACGGCGCTTAACTCTATGGCAGCGCGCTTTATTGGAATTGGAGTGCATAATAATGATATGGAGAAGGCGAGAAAATTTTATTCTTCTGTATTTGCCGGAGATTTTGCATTTTCACTTATTGTCCTGCTGCCTAGTTCCTTAGCTATATTAAATTTAGAAAATCTTATCAACATTCCAATAGAACTGGTAAGAGATGTAAAGGTATTGTTCTTTATAGTGTTCTTAAACATGTGCTGTAATATTGTTTTTTCAGTATTTGGATGTGTTTATACAATTAAGAATAGATTGGATATTTCTTCGCTACTTCAGATGACTTCCAATATTGTAAAATCAATACTTTTGGTTATTTTGTATGCGAAATTTCAGCCGTCAATTGTATTCCTTGGCATAGCAACTTTGGTTGCGACAATGATTGTTGCAATGGGGAATGTTCACTTCACGCGAAAGCTCTTGCCGGATTTGTATTTTGATATTAAAGTTGCAAAACTATCCTCAATGTTAGAAATAATGGCTTCAGGAATATGGAATTCGATTAATCAATTGAGTATTACGCTGTTGAATGGACTTGATCTTGTTATAGCCAATTTAATGGTCAGCGCGGAAGCAATGGGGTATTTGTCGGTTGCTAATACCTTACCAGGTGTAATTTCTACGTTTATCAGTGCATTATCTAATATGTTTACACCGAATTTCCTAAAGCATTATTCACATGGCGATTATGAACAACTATATGGAGAAGTAAAAAACAGTATTCGTTTTATGACCGTAATATCATGTATGCCGATTAGCTTTTTGATTGCGTTTGGAATTCCGTTCTTCCGATTGTGGACACCGAATACAGATATTCGAACGGTGTATGTTCTGTCTATACTTGTGCTGCTTCCACAATTAACAGGCGGATCTATTAACAGCATGAATTATCTTTACACCATTGCGAATAAAGTAAAGTGGCAAGCAGTTGTTTTATTTATTGCGGGAGTAACGAATGTTGTCGCGGTGTTCATACTTCTAAAGTATACGGAAATGGGGGTATACGCAATTGCCGGTGTAAGCGCGATTATTGGTCTTACTCGTAATTTTTTATTTAATGCTCCATACGCAGCGTACTGCATTCATAAACCTAAGTACATTTTTTGGCTGGATATGATTAAAGCATGCTTGTGTTTAGCTTTTTGCATAATTGTCGGGCTAACCTTCAACTACTTTATTGTACTGAATACATGGTTTAAATTGATTTTCGTGGGCGGCTTTAGCACTTTACTATCAGGAATGGTTGTGACTTTTGTTGTATTGGGAAAAGGGCAGAGAGCAAGATTGATTTCTACTATAGTAAATAGGAGGAAATAGGACATTGGGAATAAAATCATTTATCAAAAAGAGTCCGCTTATTTCAAAAGTGGCATATAATTATTTGTTCGGTAGGTTAGCCAAAAGTCAACAATTACAAAACAAATCGGAGATGAAACGGATTTCGGGTTTAAAAGGTAAATATTCAGGTAAACGATGTTTTATCATTGGCACAGGACCTAGCCTTACAGTGGCTGATCTTGAAATGCTTTCTGATGAATATACTTTTGCAACGAATCGAATTTATGAGTTGTTTGACCGGACAGAGTGGAGACCAACATTTTATGTTAATCAGGATCATAATTTGATACAAAAATTTGGAAATAGAATTAAAAAGGTTGAGGCAGAGCTTTTATTTCTTCCAGTAGATTATAAAGAAAAGTTTGTAGGTGAAAAGTATCGTTTCTTCGTGTTAAAGCATAAGGAATTTTATCCACATAAAGCACCGTTCAGTCTCGATATTTCCAAATATCTTGCGCAGGGATTTACCGTAACGTATGGAGCAATTCAGATTGCTATCTATATGGGATTTAAAGAGATTTACTTGCTTGGAATCGACCATAATTACAATATTTCTAGAGATGCGAAGGGGAGACCTGTTCGTCAGGAGCAGCTGGGAAATAGTTACGCAGCAGGAATGCAGAGTTACGTAAATATGAATAATCTCCCTCGAATTGAGGAGACAAGTGTTGCGTATAAGACAGCAGAAGAAGTTTCCAAGAAATTAGGCGTGAAAATTTATAATGCCACAAGAGGTGGTAAATTAGAAGTTTTTGAACGTATTCAACTAGAAAAGGTATTGGAGGATTAAAAATATGAAGATTGTTGCAGCAATTCCCGCACGTTATGCCAGTACACGCTTTCCGGGTAAGCCCCTTGCAGATATTTGCGGTAAGCCTATGCTTTGGTGGGTATATCAGCAAGTAAGCAAAATTTCTGTATTTGATGAGGTTGTTTGTGCCATTGATGATCCTCGCATTCAGGAAATGTGTGAGAAGTATGGAGTGAAGTACATTTTGACAAAAGAAAATCATCCAGAGCATATTTCGAGAATTCATGAAGTGGCAACGAAAATTGATGCGGATTATTATATGTGTATTAATGGTGATGAACCGCTTATTTCTAAGGAATGCATTCTGCCGGTGGTTCCGAAAGAGATTGTATCGGCTCCGTATTTTGGAGGCGCAATGCGTATTCTGACCGATCCTGCGGAAACAATTGATTTTGCAAAGATTAAGCTGGTTGTGTCTGAGCAGACGGGGAAATGTTTGTATATGTCTCGGACTCCTGTGCCATATCCCAGAGGCACATTGTTCTTTAAGTACAAGAAATACGTTGGTGTGGAATGTTTTAATCGTGCTGCCCTTGATTTTTTTGTAAACACTCCAATGGGCGATTTGGAGAAAGTCGAAGATATTGACCATCTCCGTTTCCTTGAGCATGGTATCGATCTTCATTTCAATTATGTCCAGTCTGAATCCATTTCTGTAGATACCCCTAAAGATCTGGAGAAAGTGCGTAAGATGATTGAGAAAAATATATAAAAGGAGAAGTCAAAGGAGAGTAATTGTGGATAGAATTAATATTTTAGATTGCACTTTAAGAGATGGCGGTTATGTCAATGACTTTAATTTTGGACATGTTGTCTTAAAAGATATTGTCCAGAAGCTTTCTAGTGCTTCGATAGATATTATTGAATGTGGCTTTCTTAAATCAGGTGCATTTGATGTTAATCGGTCTCTATTTGGTAGTGTTGAGGCCGTAAAAAAAATGATAGGAAATAAAAATCCAAATCTTTTATATGTAGGTATGGTTCAATATGGCGGAATCTCAAATGAGGAAATAGCTATTTGTGATGGAACATCAATTGATGGCATTCGGCTTACTTTTCATGAGCATGAAATTGCTCCTGCTTTTGTATTAGGAAGACAGCTCATAGATAAGGGATATAAGGTCTTTATGCAGCCTGTCGGTACCATGACTTATACGGATGAGGCTCTATTAAAGTTAATTACGAGGATAAATGAGCTAAAGCCATTTGCGTTCTATTTAGTGGATACACTAGGAACTATGTATAAAAATGATTTGCTAAGAATGTTTTATCTTGTGGATCATAATTTGAATAGAAATATCTCAGTTGGTTTTCATTCGCATAACAACTTGCAGCTGTCCTTCGCGAATGCACAGGAACTGATGCAACTCAATACTCCGCGTAGACTGATTGTTGATGCATCAATCTATGGGATGGGACGTGGTGCAGGAAATTTAAATACAGAATTGGTTACGCAATACATTAACTCTAACTTAGGATTGAAATATGACAATCTTGAAATTCTTGAAATCATTGATGAGTATATTCGTCCCTTAAGTATGAAGTATAATTGGGGGTATGATGCTGCGTATTATATAGCATCTGTAGCCGGATGTCATCCCAATTATGCTTCTTTTTTGCTGAATAAACAAACGCTTCATGTTCAGGATATCCATGCAATATTAAATAATCTTGAATTTGAAAAACGAGCTTTGTTCGATAAAAAGTATATTGGTGAAGAATATATTCGATATATGAATCATCATGTAGAAGATGAAGAGGCGCAGAATCAGATTGTTAATTTGATAAATGGAAAAAAAGTGTTGTTGCTTGCCCCTGGAAAGTCTTTGAGAGCTAATACTGAGAGAATTAATCAGTTGATAAGTGAGCATGATGATTATTTTGTAATTAGTGTAAACTTTATACCGACAGATATAGTAGTAGATGCTTCATTTATTAGCAATATGAAAAGATTTAAGAGCATTCAAGATATTGTTGAACAGTCTACATATGATAGGAAAATTATTGTTACCTCAAATATTACGGTTGAATCTAATCATAATGTTATTGTTGTTGACTATTCAAGCTATATAAATGAAGAACAGTGTATAGCAGATAATGCTGGTTTGATGTGCATCAATCTTTTGAAGAAGGTTGGTGTTCAGGATATTGTTTTAGCTGGATTTGATGGCTTTTCTACGGATATAAAACAGAATTTTTATGAGCAGTCGATGACAATAGATGTTGAGGCAGAACGATTGATCAGAATAAATGTGGCAACAGCCAAAAAAGTTGCTCAATTAGAAAAACAAATGAAAATTAAGTTCTTGACCAACACTGTATATAAAGAATAAGGATGATTCGATGAAGAATAAATATGAATTGGTAATCTTTGATCTTGATGGAACTTTGCTTGATACATCGCCTGGAATTTTCAATAGCGTTCGATTTGCGGAACAACAAATGGGATTTACTCCGATTTTAGATGCAAGACTAAAAGAATTTGTAGGTCCACCGCCTAAATCTATGTATATGAAAATCTATGGAGTTGATGAAAATACTGCAATGGAAGCAGCAAAATGTCACAGACAGTATGGGCGTGAAAAAGCCATTTATGAAGCAACAGTTTATCCAGGAATAATCGCTCTGTTAGAGAATTTTAAAGAGCAAGGTATCAAATTAGCAGTTTCGACATTGAAATCACAAAAAATAGCCGAAAAAGTTCTTGAAAATTTTGGCATCTCACATTTTTTTGATTCAATCGTTGGAATGGATGAAAATGAATCATTTACAAAATGTGACACAATTAAGCTTGTTATTAATAAAACTTCAACTGTGGGAAGGGTGCTCATGGTTGGAGACAGTCGGTATGATTATGAAGGAGCTGTCAGTGCAGGTGTAGATTTTGTGGGAGTTTTGTATGGATTCGGTTTCGAGAGTAAAAAAAAGTATCCATTTAGTACTGTAGAACAAGTAGAGGAACTGATGGATTTGCATAACATAATTGAGATAAAAGTGAAGAAAGCTTCCTGTATACTTTAAATGGTTAAGAAATTGACACAAAAAAATACCTCAACGATTGCAGCGTAAGACCGGCGACAGTATTATTTATTCCGAACCTTGTCGGTGCGTTTCTTGCGGAAAGTATGGTGTTCTTGTTTTCTGTTATAAGAAAAAGATATTCGTTGAAATATGTTAGGAGGATAGCCTTGGGGAAAAGAATAGAATGGATTGATACTGCAAAGGGAATAGGGTTAATTCTTGTTATTTTAGGACATTTGCATATTCCATTTATGACAACATGGATATATTTGTTTCATATGCCTCTGTTCTTTTTTTTATCAGGGCTTGTATATTCTGGAGGAAAGTATACATGGAAGCAGTATCTTATAAAGAAAGCTAAATCATTATTAGTTCCGTATGTTACTTATGGATTCATTATATTGCTATTTTATACAATCGTAAATTCTATTATCGGGGTTGAAAATAGTTTGTACGGCTCGACACGAGAAATGTTCAAGAATTTGATTATTCAGGAACATTTCTGGACGATATGGTTTTTAACAGCATTGTTTCTGGTTGAAATAATTTACTATTTTTTAAATAAAATATGCAGTGCTAATTATAAAAAATTAACTGCCATCTCTATATTGATGTGTGCGATTGGTCTGATGCGGTACCGATTAGGGTTTGGGTCTTTACCGTGGAATTTAGATATTGCGTTTGTAGCACAATTATTCTTCCATGTTGGCAGAATAATGAAATCTTCTAAAATTTTAAAAACAATCACCGCACCTTCTAATGTAAGAAAGAATGTATTGTATACGAATGTCTTTTTAATGGTAAATGTGATTAGTGGAGTTATGGGTATTAAATTGACACATGAATCATTGGATATGTCGGTTGGGTTGTATGGTAATGAGATTTTGACATTCATTTCAGCATTTTCTGGGATATTTTTTGTTATTTCTTTATCAAATTTAACACAACCATTAGCAGTTCAATATCTCGGAAGAAATACAATGCTTATCTTTGCATTACATTCTCGTGTTATTATTGTGGGATGCAGTTATATTTACGAAGTTCTTGGAGTTTTTCAGGGTATAGGTTATGCTGAACAGATTCTTTCGGCAATAGTTACATTTGTTATTATAATAATTATGCTGGTTCCTGTTACAGAAATTATTAAAAAGTCTAGAGTGAAGTTTTGGTTTGGCATGTAAAGATGAGACATTTTAAACCTCATATTTACATACAGCTATTTATGATAATTACTCTAACTTGCAAAAGCTGGGGCAATTTTGTATCTGACTGCATTAATAGTTGGCGCTTAAAATAGTAGCATTAAATTTTCAAGGTACAAACAAAATCAAATATTTACAAACGTGTCTTTTGACACCCTAATCTGAAATATGAATAAATTTTATGCGCTACCTTTAAACAGTGTGATTATAATGATGGTATTTGCTATTCTTGTATGGGCAAAACTAGAGCAAGTTGCAAATAAAAATAAGAAGTTTGAAAAATGGTGGAGATGTGTAAACATAATACTTTGCATATGTTCTGTTTTCCTTATTATCAGGATGACGTTGTTGGGACGTGTAAGTGAGCAGAGGGTAGTTGAATTGATGCCGTTTCATACATTTACGACAATGTCATATAACAAAGAAGCATCGAGAACCTTGTTGATGAATGTAGTCCTGTTTTTACCACTGGGACTTGCGCTTCCGTATATATTTAAATGTGCAAAAAATGACCGACAAAGGTGGATGTATTGCTTTGTGACAGGGTGTTGCATTAGTATTAGTGTTGAAGTACTGCAATATTGTTGGGCATTAGGATTGGCCGAGACAGATGATGTCATATGCAATTCGTTAGGATGCGCATTAGGAATAATGGCAAATGTCTTAGGGAGAGAATTTAAATAAAATATTGTTAATAAAATTAACGAATAAAGAATAAGAATTGACTTTCTGCGTAGCATGGAACAATCCGTGCGCATCATAGTTGGGGGCTTTTGACCCCAACATCATATAATAGAACCAATTAGTAAAACAGGAGGCGGAATATGAAGCAGAATGTCATTCGTCTTGTCGCAATAGAAATAAATAATATAAAGAATGTGAAGTACGGAAGACTAGAACTTTCAAAAAGCAGGAAGGGAAGTATTCTGGGAATTTATGGTCAGAATGGCTCAGGTAAAACGGTAGTTGTTGATTGTATGGTTCTATTAAAATGTCTATTTAGCGGGAAAAAGATTCCTTCACACTTTTATTATTATATCAATTCCCAAAGCGAAACAGCTCAAGTGAAGTATTGTTTTGAAATCAGAACTGATTATGGGGAAAGCTATGCAGAGTATGAAATAGGACTCTTGAAAAATGGAGAATCCAGTTTTTGTATTAATAAAGAAAAACTTAGTGTGAGGGAATGTGTAGAAGGAAAAGCAACGAGGTTGACACCTGTTTTTGATTATCAAAAGGGAGAAAAGGAACTTTTCCGACTGCGAAAATACTATAGTTATTTTGAGAATAAAAAAAATATGGAGAATATGGTTGCATTGGGAATTGCACAGCAAGCGACAGAAAATTATAATGAAGA